>Ga0265293_10000586_pt1 | contig 85557 bp, 86 predicted proteins | sample Munlanlewell138R_FD_192505 | JGI IMG/M metagenome (GOLD analysis project Ga0265293, IMG submission 192505) | Leachate microbial communities from a municipal landfill in Southern Ontario, Canada - Leachate well 138R | ecosystem: Engineered > Solid waste > Landfill > Unclassified | place: Canada... | reverse complement strand
TGAGGAATTAAATCTTTTTAATTCACTAGAATTAACCACTAGGAAAAGAGTTAGAAAAGGTAAAATAAAAGACAAAAAACGTTAAAAAATTCAGAATTATTTATTTTGTGAAAAGGGGGAACTCAAATTATATAACTAAATGCAGTCATACATTTACTCGCTTTCATATTTTTATTTAAGTTTTGCAAAAGTTTTACTTTTGTTTAAGCAAAATAACAGCCGTCGCCTTACACGCTTCAAGGCGCCCTAAACTATCAAGTTTTTCATTCGTTGTAGCTTTAATCGAAATGTTTGAAATTGAAGTGTTTAACGTTTTAGCAACTTTTTCTTTCATTAAAGGGATATAAGGACTTAAAAGAGGTTTTTCTAAAATAATTGTGATATCGGCATTAACTAAAAGGTAACCTTTATTAATTACGAGTTGATAAACTTTTTCTAGTAATAATAAGCTTGAAATATTTTTATATTTAGCATCTGTATTAGGAAAATGTTGACCAATATCACCTAAAGATAAGGCACCAAGAAGAGCGTCGATTAAAGCGTGCAAAACAACATCTGCGTCACTATGACCAACTAATCCATATTCAGAAGGGATTAAAACCCCTCCTAAAAAGAGTTGATAGTTTTTTTTAAGTTTGTGGATGTCTTCACCAATACCAATGCGATACATAAATTTCCTTTTATCGAAAGCGATAATAAATTACGTCACCATCTTTGATAAGATAGTTTCGCCCTTCAATTTTTAGCTTGCCTGCTTCCTTAATTGCTAATTCACTTTTATAAGTGACAATATCATTATACGTGTATACTTCTGCTTTAATAAAGCCTTTTTGAATATCACTATGAATTAAGCCTGCTCCATCATAAGCGGTTTTTTGCTTATTAATCGTCCAAGCCCTGCACTCTTCTTCACCAACAGTAAAAAATGTTAATAGGTTTAATAAGCGAAACGAGCTTTGAATAATTTTACTTAAACTTAACTCTTTAATTTGCCATTCATTCATAAAATCTTCTTTTTCAACATCATTAAGTAAAGAAAGTTGTGCTTCTAATTCTAAAGCCAAAGGAATTACTTCGCTTTTTTCTAATAAGGCTATATCTAAAACGTGTTGGTAAAGCGTGTTTTGTTCTAAATTAAATAAATCATCGATACTAATATTAGCAATATATAAAAGAGGCTTAATTGTTAATAAAAACAAAGTGCGTCTAGCAAAAAACTTTTGTTCATCGTTTAAATCTAATTGTCTAAGAGTTTTTCCTAAAAGAAGGTTTTCTTTAAAAAAATGTAATGCTCTAACTTCTTCTAGAAGTTTTTTATCTTTCGCAAGTTGCGCTTTTGTTTCAATTTTTTGAAGTCTTTTTTCAACCGTTTCTAAATCACGATATATTAATTCTAAATTAATAATTTCGATATCATTTTTAGGATTAATTTCATTTTCGACATGAATTATTTGCTCGTTTTTAAAAACACGGACGACGTGTAATAAGACGTCACATTCACGAATATGCGATAAAAATTCATTACCTAAGCCTTCTCCTTTTGATGCACCTTTAACTAAACCAGCAATATCAAAAAAAGTTAATGAAGCATATGTTGTTTTTTTAGGTTTAAAAAGAGAAGACAAAAAAGTTAGACGCGAATCATTAATTAATGCATAACCAATGTTTGGTTGAATTGTTGTAAATGGGTAATTGTGCACTTCAATCGTTTGTGAAGTTAATGCATTAAAAAGTGTTGACTTGCCAACATTAGGTAAACCTATAATTCCAACTTTAGTCGACATTTATTTAATTAAATAAGGCGAATGTTTCGTGCTCTAAAACCACGTGAAGATTCTTCAAGTTCGAATTCAACTTTTTGACCCGGACTTAATTCGGCGAAATCTTCATTCAAAATACTAGAAAAATGAAAAAAGATATCATTATCGTCGTCGGTATGGATAAATCCATAACCTTTTTTATTATTATACATTTTTATTTTGCCAATCATAATTAATAACGCCTCACTTTTTTATATTTATGTCTAGTTTTAGACACCAAATAGTATCATACCACTAATTAGTTTTTAATACTATTAAAAGATGCAAGGGATGTTAGTGTTAAGAGAAGACTTTTTGATTTTTCTTAAGGTGATAATAAAAGGCTAAACGCGTAGCAAAATAAGCAATTATAAAAGATAAAGTAAAAATAAGGGCTAATGGACGAAGATCTATTCGAAAAGAAATGTTAGACATAAAGTAGTTACTTAAATAATGATTTAATAAAAAATCGGCAAATATCGTTTCAATGCTTGCAATTACAAAAGCTAAACTACTTAATAAAAAACTACTTACTAAAAAAGAGCGACGAATTTCTTTTTGATTAATTCCTAAATAAAAATAAAGGTTTATATCTTTAGAATTTTCTTCAATAGTAACGTAAATAACGATAAAGAAAAGGAAAAAAGAAGTTAGAAGAGCTAAACATGCAAAAACTAATAAAGATACTTTTAACAAAGACATCGTTTCATCTAAACTTTTATTTATTTTATCAATTGGATTAGAGAAGCTAAATTGTGGATAATTAATTTTTAAACGCTCAATTATTTCATTTGTATTATTTAAATCCTTTGTTTGAAAAATAACGTGCTTTGGCACTAGTGAAAATGGATCAATATTCGCTTTTGTTTGAAAAAATATTAACGGCCAAGATGAACGATGATGAAGTGATATTTCATTACCTTTGCTAACGCCAACAATTTTTAATTGTTGTGTTGAATAAAGTTTTTCAATCTTATCTTTTGTGTAATAAATATTGTCATAATTAGTAGCCAAATATAATGTTTGTGAAATTATTTCTTTATCCATAAATAATTGTTTCATTAAGCCTTCTGAAACTACTATTTCATCAAATGAAGAAGGTGCTGTTCCATACATAATTGTGTCTAAGTTTGATGAAAACAAAAGACCCCCGCTTAAACTTGTTTGTAAATTTCCTAATATAATCCCTTTTGGTAAATTATCAATTAATTCAAAAGTTTCATCGATAAATGTATCTAAATCAATAACTTCGTCAATTAAGTCATTACTTAAAGAAACAAAAACATTTTGGGCAAAACCCATTAAAAAAGAATTAGGGTGATAATAATAGCCTTTGTCAGAAGTATAGTAGAAATTTTTTAAATTTTTTTCATTTTTCACGATGTTAGGTAATAGACTAACGTTTAGATGTTTGTAGTCTAAATGATAAACTAATAATCGATTTAATAATTTCGTCGGGTTATTTAAAGTATGTGTCGGAAAGTGTTTTTGCGAAGCACATTCAAAAAGAAAAGCACTTATTAATTCATCATTAATTGTTTTTTCTAAAAAATAAGAAGGGTCTAAATAGCATTTTAAATAATAAGTTTTGCTAATCTCCCATGGTAAAGATGGTTGAAAATGATCAATGCTTGGTAAACGCATTTTTTCTTCAAAAACATATTCGCTCCAAAGCGGATTAGTATGAAACAAACAAATCTCATTAGTTTCCATCACACCACTAAGATGAAAAACTTGTTCATCTTCATATTGCCACTCATCATTAGCGACACTAAAAGTAACTAGTGGGGATTCGGCTTTAATATATTGTCCTAATGAAAAAAATGATCGTTCAATTTTTAAAGCAAAGCATAAGGCAAACATGTCATTGTATGGTAGACCAATAACTAATTCATCATTATTATAATCAGCTTTATAATTTGGTAATAATTCACTTTCATCTTCTTTTTCCCCTAAAACAAAAAAATCGTGAATTTGCCGACTACTAAAACGCGGCAACATTGTTTTATAAGTCGTTGACGAAATAAAAAATTCATCGCAAGAATGAAAAAAAGTTTCAAATGGAGTTTGATATGTAACGCCTATATATTCAACGAAAGTAGCATATCGTTGTTGGATAAATGCTACGTTTTTAAAATTAGCACTATATTTACGGCTCAAAGAAGGCAGGTCTTCTTTTGAAGACATCACAATCATATTCGGCTTCATTACTTGCATAAAACTTTCTTGGATTTTTTCATTCATTGATGTTGTTAAAAGAACGGCTAATCCAGCGCCAAATAAGCCCATCGACATAATTAAATTGTTTAAGATTAGACGCGTTTTCCGTATTTTAAAAATTGAAAAAGCCCGTTTAATTTTCGTAAATAAAGGTATGACAAAATCTTCCCTTTTCTTATTTAATAAAGGAAAAGCAAAGGTAACATGTTCATTTTTATAATTATTCAACTCTTGCTTTTTTAGTGTGCCGTTTTTAAGAAATAATTTTGTTTGACAATATTCATTAACTAAATCTTCATCATGACTTGCGAAAATTATTAAATAATGTTTGGATAATTTTTGTAATATTAACATTATTTCTTTTGCTGTTTTTTGGTCTAACGCTCCGGTGGCTTCATCACATAAAATAATTTGGGGTCGATTAATAAGGGCCCTAACTAAGGCGACACGTTGTTTTTCTCCGCCTGAAAGATGCCTTACTTCTTTATTTAAAAAGGATGATAAACCAACTAAGTTTAATAAATATTTGATTAGTTTTATTTTTTCTTCATTCGTTTCGTTTGTCGCTACTTCTAAAGGTAAGACAATATTATTAAAAACTGTTTCATTTTCAAAAAGTCGAAAATCTTGAAATAAATAACCAATATTTAATAAACGGAAAGAAGTTAAGTAATCCTTCTTTCGCCCGAGGTCCTTTTTTTGAAAATAATAAGTGCCTTGATAAGACGTTTCTAAACCTGCAAGAATATTTAAAAGGGTTGTTTTACCTGACCCGCTTTTGCCAACAAGTGCGTAAAATCCCATCTTTGGTAAATCCAGATTAATATTATTTAAAACAGCCCTTTTTCCATAACTTATCGAAATGTTTTTTAGTGAAATCATTATTCTTCTTTTAGCTCATCGATAAGTGGTTTTTTCTTAAATCTTTGCATTGGTAAAAACGTAAAAACATAACTTAAAAAAAATGCTAAAAAAAAGCATATAAAAACTAAAAAATAAGGAATATTAAGAAAGGTTTTAAGCGGCAAAATAATTAGATCTTGAAAATAAAATTGCTTTTCAAAAAAGATATTCCCAACTTTCATAAAAACAAAACTTAAAACAAAAGAAAAGAAAACACTACTTAACGTTAGGAATAGAGATTCTAAATAAAAAATCCTTAATAAATCTTTTTTTGCTAAGCCTAAGATTGTTAATAATGCCGCTTCTTTTTTTCTTAAAATAAAGTTTGTATAGGCATTAATCATAATTAAAAAAACACTGCCTAAAAAGGCAATCGCAATAAAAATAATCATCGAATAAAAAGAAGCGCGCGTCAGTTCATAATATGCATTTTTTATCATTTCGCTAGTTGAAGTGATTTCAATATGAGAGTCAGAATTATTTAACATTTTTATTAAAGAAGAAAGTGTTTGATAATCTTTTGAAGAAAAAATAAAAAGTTTCAGCTCATAGTTATGCAAATATGAATCATCATCTAGTAAGCTAAATAAGTCGTAAATTGAAGTCTTAATGCTGCGAAAGTCTGATAAATTGCTCAAAACTATTCCTTTTAAATAAGTTTCTAAAGCCGAATATGAATAAAAAATCTTACCTTCATTTAAAAAAGTTAACTCTTTGAAAATGCCGCAAATCTTAAATTTAGTTTGTAAGAAAAAAGTATCGTAATTTAATTCAACAGGAAGATTAAATTCATAAATAATTTTATTCTCACCATTAAAAAATAATTCACTATTTATAAGTTTTTCTAAATCACTATTTAATGTGTTCGCAAGCGTTTCATTAATATAAATATCAAATAAATTGTTATCGTTTTGAATCATTCCGTAAGTTAATAAATCTTCCTTCTTTTTAAGTTCACTAAGAGCATAAAAAGGAGCAAAAAAACATTCATCAACTTGCTCGTTTTCATAACTTAAAGCATATTGACCCGGGAATATTTTTGCGTAATCGTTACTTAAAACATACTCATCTAAATAGTTATCCAAAAATAATAAATCGCTTTTTTGTGGCCGTTTTGTTTTAACTAATTTTAATGGGGATGATTCAAAAGAGTACGTTTCTTTTTTAGTAATCGAATAATGGTTAATATCAACAATTTTTTCTTGCGTTTTTAATAAAAATAAATTTGTCCCTTCATAAAATCCAACAGCAATAATTAGTGACGAAAAACTAATTAGTAAAGAGAGAAAAACAAAAATGTTTTTTAATAAATTGTTTTTTAAATAAACAATAGAAAATCGCCATAAAAAAGTTTTTGATTTAATTTTCATACATCATTTTGAATAAGTAGTTTGCCGTTATTAATACTTAAATGTTTTGTTGCAAATTGTTTTAATAAATCTAAATCATGTGAAACGATAACGACTAATCGTTTTTTCGAAATATCTTTTAAAAAATGCAAAATCTCATATGCATTTTCTTCATCTAAAGCTCCTGTTGGTTCATCAGCAAAAACAACGTCAGGATTATTAATAAGGGCTCTTAAAATAGCGACTCTTTGTTTTTCTCCACCAGAAAGAAACTTGGCCTTTTGATAAGCAAGGTATTCTAATTTATAATTTCTAAGTAAAACTAAAGCTTGTTCATAAGAGTAATTAATTCCATAACTATTAATTAAAAGGGGTAATGCTAAATTAAATAAGACATTGTGTTCTAAAAATAAATTATAATTTTGAAAAACAAAGCCTAATTGAGTATTGCGATAACGTCTTAATTTTTTCTCGTTCATTAAAAAGAGATTTTCATTTTTAAAATATATTTCTCCTTCATCGGCTTTTAAAAAACTAGCTAGTAAATTTAAAAGTGTTGATTTTCCGCTTCCAGAATGACCAGAAATTAAAACAAGGCCTTCTTTTTCTAAACTAAAACTCACATTTTTCAAAACTTCGATTTTTATTTGTTCATGAAAAAAGGATTTAGAAAGATTTACAATTTTAAATAAAATGTTGTCCACTACTTAAATATAAGTAGGCAAAGAAAGATTATATTAAAAAATTATTTAATTTCGATTTTATTTTCTTCGTGCGATAAAACTTTTTTAAATCGTTTGTTAAAATCAACACGATTCATCATAATTTGGTGTCCACATCCTAAACACATAATTTTTATGTCAGCACCAACACGAATAATTTGAAACTTTTTACTTCTTGTTAAACATGGGTGTTCCCTTTTCATTTCCACCACATCATAAAGTTCATAAGTAAGTTTTTTTGTCATAGTAGTTATTATAATTCATTTATAAAATAATTTAGGCAAAAAGCTGATAAAGCTAAACCAGCGCTAGAAGGAACGTTCATCATTGAGGCCAAATAATTTTCTTTTAAAAGAGGTGATTCACTAGAATAGACAACGGGAATATTATTTGTCGCAACGTTTTCTTTTTTTAAATATTGCTTTAGCTTTTTAGCCAAAGGGTCACCACTTACCTCATTTAACAAACCTATTTTAACTTCTGTTGGATCAAGGCGATTAGCCATTCCTAAACTGGAAATAAAAGGAATATTGTATTTTTGAGCAAATTTTATTAAAAGGGCTTTTGCACTACTTTGATCGATTGCATCAATTATAAAATCGATTTTATAATGCTTTAATGTTTCAAAAAATTTCTTATTTACCCTCTTATTGAAAACTTCAATTTTAATATTTTTATCGATTTTTAAAAGATATTTTTTCGCTGCTTCAACTTTTAAAAACCCAATATCTTCTTCATTATATAAAATTTGGCGGTTTAAATTTGAGTGTTCGACAAAATCTCCATCAACTAAAATAAAATTCATAATACCTGAACGAGCAAGACTTTCTAAAGCCGTTCCCCCAACACCACCCAAGCCACAAACTAAAACGGTTTTATTTTTCAAAACTATGAGTTTTTCTTCACCTATTAAAAGCCTTGTCCGACTAAAACGATTATTTTCCATAGGTAATTTCTAAGATTTCTTTAACATTACTAACCCAATGCATAGGTAGTTGATTATTACAAAAAGTCATTTGCCGCTTAACGTAGCGTCTTGTATTTTTTTTAATTTCTTTAATAGCTTCTTCAACTGAAATTTCCCCTTTCAAAGAAGTGATTAATTCTTTGTAACCGATTGCTTCAAGAGCTTGAATGTTATCACCATATTTTTCATATAAATACTTTACTTCCTTAAGTAAACCTTTTTCGATCATTAAATCAACGCGTTTATCAATCCCATCATAAATTGTTTGTCGATTATGTTTTAGACCAAAAAATTTTGCTTCATATAAAAGCTCGTCTTTTCTTGTTAGAAGGTTGTCCGATTTTTTAATTCCTTGCGCTAAATAAATTTCAATTGCCCTTAAAACGCGTCGTCGATTATGGGGATGAATTTTTTCGCTTGCTAGAGGATCGATTTTAACTAATGTTTTAAAAAGTTCTTCATTATTCATTTTTTGATAAAGCGACATATCAACTTTTTTTTGCTCTAAAAAGTGATAATTGAATAAGGCGGCTTTAATATAAAGACCACTACCTCCAAGCAAAATAATCGGAATATTTTTTTTAATTAAATCATCAATAATTAAACGAGCATCTTTTTGATAAGTAGCGATAGAGTAAGGTTCATCAACATTAACATAAGAAAATAAATGATGCTTAATATTTTGAAATTGTTCATTTTGTGGCTTATTTGTGCCGATTTCTAATTGTTTATAAATATGAAAAGCATCGGCGTTAATAATTTCACCCTTAATTTTTTTAGCAAGAGCGACTGCTAATTGATCTTTACCAGTATGAGTCGGGCCTGTAATTACGATGATCATAAGTTAATTATACAAAATTATTTTAAAATTTCTTCGATTGCCTTTAAAAGATTATTTACTTCATTAAAAACAAAATTATAATTAACAATTAACGGGTGTTCATCATAAAGTTTTTGTAAGCGGAGAAGTTCTTCTTTTTTCTTTTGGTGAACTTTTTTAGAACTACCAAAATGAAGAGATAAATCGACTTGCGCTTTTTTGATTTTCTCTTTTAAATCATGAAGCTCATTATTTTTTTTAATTTGTTCTAATAATAAAAAATATTGTTTAACAACTGGTTCATTGAGTAGTTCTTCTTTAATTTCTAAAAGAAGACTATTTATTAACTCCATCGACAATTTTTCCTCTTAAAGAATGTAAATGCGATTTCAAAATTTCAACATAAACAATTTGACCAATCAAAGATTCATCACCAGGAAAATGAACTAACTTATTCGTTTCAGTATAACCTGATAAGATTTCCTTTTTCTTTTTACTAATTCCATCAACTAAAACAGGATAGGTCTTTCCAACCATTTGATCAGCAGCTTTTTTAATTGATACTTCAAGTGTGTCGACTAATCTTTGAAAACGCTCACCCTTAACTTCACGACTAACATTATCTATTAACTTAGCTGCCGGTGTTCCAACACGTGAAGAATAAATAAATGTAAAGGCACTTTCATAGGCAGCTTCTTTTACAACTTCTAATGTTTCTAAAAATTGTTCTTCACCTTCGCCTGGAAAACCAACAATTAAATCAGTTGAAATATGAACACCAGGTAAGTTTTTTCTTAAATCTTTAATAATTTGTAAATATTGTTTTGATGTATATTTTCGCCCCATAAGTTTTAAAATTTCATCACTACCACTTTGTACAGGTAAGTGAACATATTTCATAATGTTAGGATAGGTCTTCATTACTTCAATAATATCACTAGAAAAATCAAAGGGATGTGAAGTCAAAAAGCGGAGGCGAGGAATTTTTAACTTTGCTACTTCTTCAAGTAACATGCTAAAAGTTGCATTATTTTTTAAATCTTTACCATAAGAATTAACGTTTTGTCCTAAAAGCGTTATTTCTTGATAACCATTATTTATAAGTTCTTGGCATTCACTTAAAATTTCTTCTTTGGGACGACTTCGTTCTTGACCACGTGTATATGGAACGATGCAATATGTACAAAATTTATCACAACCATAAGAAATATTAACAAAAGCCTTATGTTTTAAATTACGTAGTGAAGGAAGTTTTTCAATAATTTCAATTGGGCGAGATTTAACATCAACTACACGGCTATTATCTCTTAATGAAATATCAATTAATTCAATAAGATTGTCTAAATTATGTGTTCCAAATATTAAATCAACATGTCGATATTTTTTAACAATTAAATCAATCATATGTTCTTGTTGGACCATACATCCACATACCGCAAGCAAAACATCTTCATTATTTAAGCGATAGTTTTTTAATGAACCGATTTCACCGATTACTTTATTTTCAGCGTTTTCGCGAACACAACATGTATTTAAAATAATTAGATTAGCCGTTAAAATATCATCTGTTTTTTTAAAACCGACATTTTCTAAAAGGCCAGCCATAATTTCTTCATCGCGCATATTCGCCTGACAACCATATGTACGAATATGATATGTTTTATTTTGCGCAAAAGATAAAACTAAAGGCGAAGAAAAACAAGTAAAGTCTTTAACTTCCATTTTTAAAAGACGTTTACGAAGTTCATTAGTTTGTGGTTTAGAAATAATATTAACGGCTTTTTTCATTTAAAATTATTTGGCTGTTTCGGTTGCGCGATATTCACGAATAACCGAGACTTTAATTTGACCTGGATAAGTTAATTCATTTTCAATTTTTTCACGAATATCCCGTGCTAATTTAAAAGCGGCTAAATCATCAATTTTTTCAGGAACGACGATAACTCTTACTTCACGTCCTGATTGCATTGCAAATGATTGTGAGACACCTTCATAAGATTTAGCGAGTGCTTCAAGTTTTTCAATTCGCTTAATATAATTTTCAACCGTTTCACGTCGAGCGCCTGGTCGAGCTGCACTTAAAGTATCGGCCGCGGCTACTAGATGAGAAATAATGTATTTTGCCGGAACATCATCGTGATGCGATTCAATTGAATTAATAACAACATCTGGTTCGCCATATTTTTTAGCAAGACGAACACCAATCTCAACGTGTGAACCATCCATTTCAAAATCAACAGCTTTACCAATATCATGTAAAAGTCCAGCGCGTTTAGCTAAGTTTTGATCAAGACCAAGCTCAACAGCCATGATTCCACTTAAATAAGCAACTTCTAAAGCGTGATCATAAGCGTTTTGGCCATAACTTGTTCGATATTTTAAACGGCCTACATAATTTAATAATTCTTTGTGGATTTTAGGAAGACCTAATTTAAAAGCTGCCTCTTCACCGGCTTTACGAATAACTTCATCAATTTCTTCTTTAACTTTTGCGGCAACTTCTTCAATTCTTCCTGGTTGAATACGACCATCGCGAATTAATCTTTCTAACGTTAATTTAGCAATTTCACGACGAATCGGGTCAAAACTCGAAACAGTAATAACTTCTGGCGTATCATCAATAATTAAATCAACACCTAAAAGTTGTTCAAGTGTTCGAATATTACGACCTTCACGACCAATAATTCTCCCCTTCATTTCATCATTTGGTAAAGTTACAGCTGAGACCGTTCTTTCCGTTGTGACATCTTGAGCATATTTATTAATTGCTAAAGCAATTAATTCTTTAGCAGTTTCATGAGCTTTTTCTTTTGCTTCATCTTCTTTATTTTTAATAAAAGCAGCAATTTCCTTAGCAAGTTTACTTTCAACACGACGAAAAATTTCATCACGTGCTTCGTTTGTTGAAAGTTGAGCAACTTTTTCAAGTTCTTTTAAAATCGAATCAATTTTATCTTGTAAAATATCATTACGACGTTGTGTTTCTTTTAAACGTTCATTAAGCGTTTGTGTTTTTTCTTCTAAAGCAACTTCTTTGTTAATTAATTGAGCATCACGACGATCAATATTATTTTCACGTTGCATGAGTTTATTTTCAATCACATGAAACTCAGATTTTCTTTCTTTAATTTCTTTTTCAACTAATAGACGAGCTTCATGAGCAGCTTGTTTAGCGTCAATTTGGGCCGACTTCGTAATGTGTTCAGCTTTAATTTCAGCATCGCGAACGATTTTTTCAGCTTTTTTAGTTGCAAGAACTTTTTTAAGTTGAGGAATTAAAAAGACAATTAAAATGCCAATTCCAATTCCTAAGAAAAAGGCAATAATAATTAAAATAATTGCTAGTGTTGAGTCCATTATATTTTCTCCTTTATTATATTATCGTAATAAATTATTTTCTAAAGAAAATAAGTCACGTAATTTATTACCAAAAACGTGCATAAAGTAGTACCGGCTTTTATTTGTACGGATTACTCCGATAAAAAAGACTACGACGAATCTATGGTAATAAGTATCTTGCGATACATATTTATCTTAACAAACAAAAGCTGAAAATAAAATAATAATGTTTAAAAATGAAGAAAATCTTCATCCTAATTAAATAAAAAGGACTGTAAGTCATTACAAGTCCTAATTAAAAAATATATTAGTTACTAAACTAAGCCAGTTTTAATCTTATTTACTAGTGTTTCAAAAATATCAGGATTTTTCTTGAGAAAAACTTTTGCTGTTTCGCGTCCTTGACCCATTCGTTCATTATTATATTCATACCAGGAGCCAGATTTTTTAACTAATCCAAGATCAACAGCTAAATCTAACACTTCACCTTCTTTAGAAATACCTTGGCCATAAATAATATCAACTTTACAAGATTTAAAAGGTGGAGCGACTTTATTTTTAACAACGCGAATTGTAACGGCATTACCAATTAAATCATTACCTTGTTTAAGTGCTTCGCCGCGTCTTATATCAACGCGAACTGATGAATAAAACTTTAAAGCTCTTCCACCACTTGTTGTTTCTGGATTTCCATAAACAATCCCAACTTTTTCACGAAGTTGATTAATAAAAACAATACTACAAGAAGACCTATTTAAAACAGCGACTAATTTACGCATAGCCTTAGACATTAGACGCGCTTGTAATCCTACTTGATTATCTGCCATCAAGCCATCAAGTTCAACTTGTGGTACTAAAGCAGCAACACTATCAACAACAATAATATCAATCGCACTACTAGAAGCTAACATTTCAACAATTTCTAAAGCTTGTTCACCGCTATCAGGTTGCGACAAAATTAGTTCATCAATATCAACACCTAAGTTTTGTGCATAAAGCGGGTCAATCGCATGTTCAGCATCAACAAAGGCAGCCCGCCCACCTAACTTTTGTGCTTCAGCAATAGCATGCAATGCTAAAGTCGTTTTACCGCTACTTTCAGGCCCAAATATTTCAATAATCCGGCCTTTAGGATAACCACCTACTCCTAGGGCAAAATCTAATAATAGTGACCCTGAGGGAATGACATCAACATCAACATTTGGTCTTTCACCGAGTCGCATAACTGCGCCTTTACCATATGTTTTCTCGATTGTTTTTAAAGCATCTTCGAGTGCTTTCATTTTTTCTTTTGAAACTTCTTTGGCCATAATTTACTCCTTTAATAAATATATAAGTTAACAAATTAAGTTTATAACAATTTAACTTAAAATGCTTATGATAGACTCAATCATTTTTTTAACTGTCTTTTCGCGAATTTTATTTCTTTGACCAACTAATTTAAGTTCATAAGAATAAAATTTTTCTAAATACGAAATAGCATAATAAACTTCACCAATTTCTTTTTGATCTTTTTCAACACTAGGTCCAGCATTACCCGTTATAGCGATACACAAATGAACATTTAAATATTTTTGTCCGGCCTTTGCTAGAGCAACTGCAACTTCTTTTGAAACAACACCATATTTATTTATTAAGTCTTTATTAATTTTAAGAATGTTAGTTTTTGTTTCTTCTTGGTAAGCAATAAGAGCACCTTTAAAAAAAGAAGAAATACCAGGAAGGTCAGTTATTGTTTTTGAAAAAAGACCGCCTGTCATCGATTCAATCGCGCCAAAGGTAATCTTTTTTTCTTGAAGAAGTTTATATAATATTTTATTTTTCATCTTTTTTAAAAACATGGCGATTTTCAATTAAATAAATAATCCCGGAAATTAAAGAAACAAGTGTCGCTAAATAAATAATAAGATTGGTTATTTTTAATCCAACCGGAAAGCTTTGATCAAAATATGAAAAAGGCCAATTGTTTAACAAAACAAAACTAATTGCCACCATTTGTAAGACCGTTTTAATTTTGCCAAAAATATTCGCGGCAATAACTTTGTTATTTGAAATCGCAATTAAGCGGAGGGCGTCGACGATTAAGTCGCGCATGATTAATAAAATCACACACCATAAAGAAAATGAAATATTTCCTGCTGCGTAACTTGGTGTCACAATTAAAAAGATAATTAAGCTATTGACTAATAATTTATCGGCAATTGGATCTAAAAAACGACCAAGATCAGTAATTAAATTATATTTTCTTGCAAGATGGCCATCTAAATAATCAGTAAAAGCCGCCATGAAAAAAACAACAAAAACAATAAAATAAATTAAATTAATTTTTGAGTTACCTAAATAAATTGGATCAAGATTAAAAAACGACAAAACAAAAAGTCCCAAAAGCATTATTGTAACAATAACGATACGTGATAAAGATAATTTGTTTGGTAAATTCATAAATTTCTTAAAAGTGAGTATCGACCCTATAAGCCATGTTCTGTCAAAGGGTAACTATTTATCTATGCACGTAAGTGCATGCGTGCCGCCATTCATTTCTTTTAGCACACTTCCCCTACCGAATTTGGGTTTCTCGCTTGTGGGGTTTACCAACGTTCCACTTTAATGTTTCCACTAAACTACGTCACTGTGGCACTTTCAGAGTCTTAACCATAGCCTAAGCCTTAGGTTTTGACTCGCCGTTATGCGCTCCCGCATACCTAGTGTTATTTTTTCCACTAGCACAATCACTACGAGCATCTCAGCTCGTGCGAGCATGGACTTTCCTCTAAACTAAATTAGCAGTTACCGAGGTCGATATTATTTTAACTTTCGAGGATCAACGCCAAGAGCATATAACTTTTCTTCAAGGATGTTAATGCGCTTAATATATTCGACGTTTTGCAAGGATACTTTTTGATCACTTTTGATATTGCCAAATCTTTCTTCATAACGTGCTTTGATAAGTTCTAACTCACGTTGAGTTTTACGAAGATCGTTAATCGTTGTCTCAAGTTTTGTGATGTACTCATTCCGTTCTTCAATTTTTTTAGAAAAATCTTTGTAATCATTAATGATCAAGTCAAGAAAGTCATCTACTTCATGACAATCATAACCTTTAACATTCGCTTTAAACTTCTTGTTAAGAATATTTTGGGCATTTAAATTTGCTTTCGATTTCATGACTTCATCCTCGACAATTAATTATATTAAAGTTTTAAAATCAATACAAATATAATTTCCTTATAAGAGGGCTTTTCAACTTTCGCTTTTTTATCTTTCAATGATATACTTATTATTGCTATTTATGAAAATACTTAACAAAGTTTTAAAAAGGCGACTTCACTTAGTTTTTCTTGATTTTGAAGGAACACAATTTTCTCATGAAATGATTGCTTATGGTGCTGTTATTGCAAGTTTAAAAAAAGACGGGTCAATCAGACGAATACATAAAGGTATTAAAGGGTATGTTAAACCTACGAATAAAATTGGAAAATTTGTAACTGATTTAACAAACATTACTGAAGAAACCCTAAATAAAAAAGGCGTTTCTTTTGAAGAAGCAATTGATCATATTCATAGTTATTGTGGACGTAATTTTGAAAAAGTTTTATTTGTCACTTTTGGCGATCATGACATTCGCATTCTTAATCAATCAGCAATGCATAGTAAAAAATATAATAAAGATTATTTAAAGCAAATTAAAAAATATCATTTTGACTTATCTGGTTTTATTAATAACTATATTAAAGATGAAAAAAATAATTCTTATTCATTAGAAAATTATTTGAAAGTTTTTAATATCGAATTTAGTGGCGAGAAGCATGACCCACTTGCTGATGCAATTAATTTAGCACATTTATATAATGCTTTTGTTCGTAATAAAAAGATCGTTTCTGAACAATATAAAAAGGTCCTTTTAAACTTTAAAAAGATTCCCGCTCCCTTAGTCGAGTTATTAAAAAAATTAAAAGAAGAAGAAAAAGTTTCAATTAATGATTTAGAAGAAATTATTAATAAACATTTAAGTTAATATGATTAAATATCCATCTGGTAAAACTTATCAAAAAAAATCCGAGAAAACAAAAATTCGCTCGAGTAGTTTAGCTAATCGTGGCATGGCACTTGAAGATGATATAAATAAGTCTAACGAATATTATCGCGATAAAAACATTGCCCTAATAACAAAAAGACCAACACCAATTAATGTTGTTAAAGTAGATTATTCTCGTGGCGCAAAAATCATTGATGCTTATTTTGAAAAACAATCAACTACTGATTATAATGGTGTTTTTCAAGGAAAATACCTTGATTTTGAGGCAAAAAGCACGATTTCAAAAACTTCTTTACCGCTTGCTAATATTACCAAGCATCAAATCGAGCATATTAAAAAGGTCCAAGAACACGGCGGTATTGCTTTTTTTATTATTCGCTTTTCTTCATTAAACGAAACATATTTAATTGATGCAAGTTTTGTCATTAATCAATTTAAAGAACAAAAAAGAAAATCACTTGCTTATTTACAGTTAAAAAAAGTTGCCTATTTAATTGAGGAAGGTTTTCAACCACGTTTAGATTATTTAAGTGTCGTTAAAAAAGTTTATTTTTGATTTTTTAAAAAATACAAACAATCATTTTTCATCTTACATATTTGACATTTTGGCGAACGCGCTAAACAAATATTCCGGCCAAACATAATCATTTGATGATTTACTTTATTATAAAATTGAGGTTTCATTAAACCTTTTAAAATCATTTCAATTTGATCGGGTTGATTTTTTTCTTTAGCAAAACCTAGTCTTTTACTAATGCGCATTACATGTGTATCAACGGCAAAAGAAGGAATATTAAAAAGTTCGGCTTGAATGACGTTACGCGTCTTATTACCAACACCTGGTAGACGCATTAATAATTCACTTTCAGAAGGGACGACCCCATTAAATTCTTCATCAATTATTGTTGCGATATTTTTAATATGACGAGCTTTATTACGATATAAACCAATTGTTTTAATTGCCTCTTCAATATCTTTAATAGGCGCTTCTTTTAGAGCTTTTAAAGTTGGAAAGCGACCGAATAAAGTAGGCGTTACTAAGTTGACGGATTTATCCGTTGTTTGTGCGCTTAACATCACGACAATTACTAACTCATAATCGTGAGTATAATCTAATTGAAAATGCGCAACAGGAAAAAGCTCCTCTAAGTACGTTCGAAAAGAAGTCATTTTCTTTTTATTTATCGTCGTCATCGATCCATTTTGTTTGGGCGATTTTAATTGTTTCTTCAATGTTTTCCTTCCATTTGTCAGTAATGGCAGTAAAACCTTCTTTTTCTAAATCATCACGAGCTTGCCAACTTAATAAAATTTTATCAATTGAACGAAATGATTTTTTATTTTTAGCAAGCGCTTCTTTTAAACCGTTAATAATCATTTCTTCGCTATAGCCATAATTAAGCCATTCATTAATCATTGAAAATTCTAGTGGCGATAACGTCCGACTTAATTCTTTTTCAAAAATTGCATAAATATTTTTTAAAATAGCATTTCGGTGTTCTGAATTATTTATTTCTTGTTCTTTAGCTAATGTTTTTTGAAATTCTTCATATAACTTTTTACGAAGCGGCTCTAAAGACGTTTTAATACTTTTGCTCGTTGTTATGTATTCTAAAAAATTACGATTAATTAACTTAACGAGGATTTTATCGATTTCGCTCGTTGAAATGGACATTTTTAAACTGAGTAAGTCGGCTGTGATAAACTTATTTTTTTGTTCAAGTAAATGATCAATAACTAAAATTGTCATCACTTCTTTTTCGTTTAAACCTATTTTTTTATAATGTTCTAATAATAAGTAGCGGAAGTCTAAGGCTTCCATTGAAATCACACTCATCCAATACCTCGTTTATTTATCTTACCATGACTCATAAAATTACGTCATGCTTTTTCTTTACTTTTTTCTAATTCAATTTTGTGAGGATTAATTTTTTCAAGTAAATAATAATATTTTTTAATTGCCTTATTAGTTTTTGCTTCAATTTGAAAATTAAGTTTTTTAGCAAATCTTTCCGCGCGAACAATACGCAATGGATCTTCTTTAATTCTTTTTTTGGGGCATCCAATAAAGCGAATAAGGCCTTGTTTTAAATCGCTAATCCCACTTGTAAAATCATAAACATTTAAATTCATATCAATATATAAGGCATTAATCGTAAAATCACGACGTTTATAATCTTCTTTTAAAGTTTTAACAAAAGCTATTTTTTGCGGATGCCGATAATCACCATAACCACTTTCTTTACGGAGCGTTACTAAATCAATTTTTTGTTTTTTAAATATATAAGTAACAGTGCCATAACGCTCAAAAGTATAATTAGCATCAACTAAAAAACTTTTCATTTGCTTAGGTGTCGCATCGGTAACAAAATCATAATCTTTAACTTCTAAACCAAGTAAATAATCGCGAGCCGTTCCCCCAACGATATATAAAGAAAAACCATGTTGATCAAAAATAGCCGCTAGTTCTAAAAATATTTTTTTAAGCATACGTTTATTTTAGCAAATAAAAAAAGCCCGGCCAACGCCAAGCTTTAATATTTTTCTAAGAATTAGTTAAGTTTGTCTTTTAAGTTTTTCGAAAGTTTAAAAGTTACTGTATTAGACGCTGGAATTTGGATTTTTTCACCAGTCGCCGGATTCGTTCCTAGACGAGCTTCGCGTTTTTTATGTTCAAATACACCAAAGCCAGAAATTTTTACAGAAACCCCATTTGCTAAAGAGTTTTCGATTATTTGTAAAAAAGCATCGACAAAATCAGTCGCTTCTTTTTTAGTCATGCCGGTATCTTCCATAAGAGCTAAAATTAAATCCGCTTTATTCATAAAGTTCTCCTTCTTACTTTCTAAAAATTAACATATTGAACATTATTTTTCAATAAATATATTTAATTACTTTTCCTCTTTCAAACTTCTTTTCATTAATAAATTTATAACTTCGTTAGGTTTAGCATTTTCAAAAAGAACACGATAGAGTGCACTTATAATTGGTAAATCAATATTTTGTTGTTTGCTTATTTCGTAAATAACTTTTGTTGTTCGAATACCTTCAATCGTTATATTTTTTACTTTTAAAACATTTATAGCACTATTTTCAAGGCCTATTTGATAACCAGCTTGGTAGTTTCGTGAATGCTTTGAACCACAAGTTACGACTAAATCACCAATCCCTGTTAAACCTAAATACGTTTTTTCTTTCGCATGAAAATGTGCTCCAAACTTAACCATTTCGTTTAATCCACGCGTAATAAGAGCAGCTTTTGCATTATCGCCCAAACCTAGTCCATCAATTATTCCAGCACCTAAAGCAATAGCGTTTTTCATTGCTGTTGCATATTCTGCTCCAACTTCATCTTGAAGTAAATAAACACGAAAATAATCATTACTAAAAAGATTTTGAACTAACTTAGCTGCTTTTTTCTTTTTTGAAACAGACGCAATTAATGTTAAGCGTCGTTTAATAACTTCTTCAGCATGAGATGGTCCTAGTAAAGAAACGACGGCTGTAATTTTTTCTTTTGGTATAACTTTACGAATAATTTGCGACATTCTTAAATTTGTTTCTGGATCAAAGCCTTTAGCTGCGTTAACAAAAACAAGAGGCCGGTTTAAAAATTTATTAATGTCATCTAAAACAATTTTAACAGCATGAGTCGGAACAACGAGTAATAAAAGTTCAGCAAAATCAATAACTTCTTTAATAGTATTTGTCGCCTTAATTTTTTCATCTAAAACAACGTCTTTAAAATAAGTCGTATTTGCGTGTTTTAAATTAATTTCATCAATTTGATTTTGACAATTACCATATAAAAAAACATCATGCTTATTATCAACAAGAACTTGTGCTAATGCACTAGCCCAAGAGCCAGTTCCAAAAATACCAATTTTCATTTTTTTATGTTCTTTCTCTAAAAATAAATTTTAAAGGCGTCCCTTCAAAGTTATAAGAAAGACGTAGGCGATTTTCAATATAACGAACGTAAGAAAAATGCGCATGCCGTTTATGATTAACGAAAAATACAAATGAAGGCGGTCTTATATCAACTTGATTAACAAAATATATTTTTAGTCTTCGTCCTTGATGTAAAGGCGGAGGATTCATTAATTGAGCGTCATGAATAATTTCATTTAAAATACTCGTTTGAATCCGTGTTTGATAAGCATTAAAAACTACATCAATTAAAGGCAAAATTTGATCAACTTGAAAGCCTGTTAAAGCTGAAACAAAAATAATTGGCGCGAAATCTAAAAATTTAAATTCTTTTTTTATTTGTAAACGAAATTCATCCATACTCATAAATTTTTGGTCAATTAAATCCCATTTATTTACAACCAAAATAATCGCTTTATGAAGTTCAATAGCTCGATTTAAAATATGTTTATCTTGTTCAATAATTCCTTCTTTAGCATCAATAATTAATAAAACAATTTCACTTCTTTCAACTGCATCTAAAGCGCGCAAAGCACTATACTTATCAAGAGCTTCATAAATTTTTCCACGACGTTTTAAACCGGCCGTATCAATGGCAACATAAGTCTTATCTTCAACACTAAAAGAAGTATCAATTGCATCACGAGTTGTCCCAGGAATATTACTAACAATAACGCGTTTTTGCCCTAATATAGCGTTAAATAGTGAAGATTTACCAACATTTGGTCGTCCAATCAAAGAAAAGATAATTTCATCTTCGCTATATTTTTCTTCTTTACTTTCAGGCAATATACTAACGATATAATCAAGTAAATCACCAATGCCAATTCCGTGTTCACCACTAACAATAAAAGGCTCGCCAAAACCTAAAGATGCAAAACTATACGCATCGCCAATTTTTGTAATATCATCAATTTTATTAACGACTAATACTACTTTTTTATTAGCGGTTTTTAACAAACGTGAAATTTGTAAATCGTCGTTTGTTAAACCGATTTGTCCATCAACAACAAAAACTATAATTTCGGCTTCCATAATAGCAATTTCGGCTTGAATTCTTATTTGTTCTTGAAAAGGTGCTTTTGATATTTCAATCCCGCCTGTATCAATAAGACGAAATTTTTTATTAAGCCAACTAGTCGTCTCGTATAAGCGATCGCGAGTCACGCCTGGCTCATCATCTATGATTGCTCTTCTTTCTCCTAAAAAGCGATTAAAAAGTGTTGACTTTCCAACGTTTGGACTGCCGATAATTGCGACAATATCAAGCGCCATTAATTTTCTCCAAGTTTACGGCGAACAATATTTAAAACAGCTTCAACAGCTTCGTCAATACTTAAAAAAGAAGTATCAAGTAAAATTGAATCAACCGCTGGCTTTAATGGAGCAAAGTCTCGATGAGAATCTATATAATCTCTTTTTCTTAAATCGTCTTCAACTTCACCTAAAGTCGTAATAATATTTTTCTCAAGGTTTTCTTCATAGCGACGCACAGCGCGTGTTCGCACATCAGCAATTTGAAAAATTTTAATATTAGCATTAGGTAAAACATACGTGCCAATATCTCGTCCATCCATAACAACAGAATCATTTTTAGCCATTTTTCTTTGCAAATCAACAAGAGCAAGACGTATTTTTTTATAACTTGCAATATAACTTACATTTTGAGAAATATATGTTTCGCGAATAATTTGCGTGACATCTTCATCATTACAAATAACCCTACCGTCATTTATTAATTTAATATCTACTTCTGGAATTAGTGAATTGGATGCTTCTTCATCTTTGGGATCTAAACCTTTTTTAATAACGTAATAAGTAAAAGCGCGATACATTGCACCAGTATCGATATATGTGTAGCCAAGAACTTGTGCAACTTTTTTGGCAACTGTTGATTTGCCAGCCGCGGCTGGTCCATCAATTGCAATCGTAATGTATTTCATTTTGTTTTTCTCCTTAGCTAAATGCTTTAATCCCTGTTATAATTGCCAAAACTATTAAAATAATTAATAAAACAAAAAAAATGACACTTCGAATAATATCTTTTTTATTTCTTTGCGTAAGTTTCTTTTTTTTCGCTTCTTCATCTTCTAGTTCTTTCGTTCCTTTTAAAATATCATCCACTGATAGAAGTAAAGTCTTTTTAAGACCCTTTATATCTTCCTCTTCTTCAATTTGTGGAAGCGTTGGCTCATTTGCTTCTTTTGGAAAAGATGAACGTTCAATTTTTAATCGATAATCTTTATATTTTTCTTTTCTTGTTTTTTCCATCTCTTTTTTTAACATTACCTGCTTACTGCTATATTCTATTATAAAATAGAACTTATTTGTAGATAAAAGTAAAAACTTGCATATTGTTTCATAAAAGTTTATAATTTTTTCGCTTGGAGGAAAGTTTAATGGCAAAAAAAGTAAGAATTGAACGCGACCTTTGTATTGGTTGTGGATTATGTGCGGCAGTTATGCCTGAAGTATTCGAAATGGATGATGAAGGTAAAGCTGTTGTTCATACTCAACCTGAAGAAGGCGTTGAAGTTGATGTCGCTAACGATTGCCCAACTGGTGCAATTATTGTTGAAGACGAAGACTAATTTTTGTTATTTTTATATTAAGAAACTACCCTTGACATGTCGGGTAGTTTTTTTCTTCAAAACGAATCATTAAATTATGACTGCTTTTATAAACTAATAATGTTATAGCAATAATTATACTATTCTTAATTACATTAAAAGGAACAATTGCATATAAACCAAGCGACCATTCAACGTTAGTAATTTTAGGATTGGCGAGTTGCGCCATTGCTAATAAGGCTTCTTTTGGAAAACCCATTACAAACATATAAAACGGAACCATTAAATATATATTAAAAAATAAACTTACAATAATTTGGACAATAAAGCCTAAACCTAATCCATAAAAAACACCTTTAAGGTTTCTTCTTTTTTGATAAATAAGAGAAGCCGGCACAATAAAAGCAATTGAATATATTAAGTCAGCCCATTCTCCAACAGTTAAAGTCGAAGTGAAAGGTAGTTTAATTATTGTTTTAACTACTGTTGCTAAAATCGCCGCAAGTGGTCCATAAGCAAAGCCGGCAATAAAAAGCGGGACTTCATCAAAATGGATTTCTAAAAATTGTGGAAAAATTGGTAAAGGAAATTTTAAAAAGGGTGTGATATATAAAATGGCACTAAGTGCACCAAAAATACTCACCCGACTTAATAAACGAACTAAATTAATCTTTTTAATTTTTCTTGGCTTACATGTTCTAGCAACTAAATAAAAACAAAATAACCATACGATTAAGAACCCGATAAAAATTGAATACATAATAAAAAGCCCCTTTTTCAGGACTTAGTAAAAAGAAATTTGCTTCTTTCCTCTTGACTTTACAATCGCCTCTAGAATTTCACTAGATCTGCCGCAGCTCGTGGGGTTTACCACCGGTCATGAATTTCACACGGTCCTGAAGTACTTATATTATACAAAAAAAAGACTTAGCGACAAATAATATAGTAAAGAAATAAGCTTATTTAGTTTGCGAGGCGCGTATTTTTTTAATAATCATTTCTTTTGATTTCATCACGCGGATTGTCGCCGCCATTTCTTGGTCGGCTAGTTTTGTGCGAATATCTTTAATTAAAGCAATTTGTTCAGGAATCATAATATGTTCAATCGCATTAACACGACGACGTGTTTTCTCGATTTCTTGAGCATAAAGTTCACTCTTTTTTTCTGCTTCAACTAAAGCAAAAATAAGCGGAATAAGTTTTTGGCTAAGAAGTAATGTTTCATCAAATTCAATCGGCATATTTGATAAAGAATGTGGCAAAATAATTTCAGGGTCAAAATCTAAATCAAATTTTAGTGACTCAACGGTCATTGATTTTTCTTTATGTGTTGTTAAATCCAAATGAAAAAATGGAACAGAAGTTAATTCAATTAATTGTTTTGTTTGTAATTTTAAACGTCCTTTTTTAAATTGTTGGAGCGTCGTTTTTAATAACTCTTCAACATCGTTGCGAAGTTTCTTTGTTTCAAAAACTAAATCCATAAATTGACGAATTAATTCATCTTGTTTATCTTTTAAAAGACGATGACCTCGTTGCGTTACCGCGAGTTGGTTTTTTAATTTAGTTAATTCCATCCGTGTCGGATTAACTATTGTTAGCGCCACTATAAATCCTCGACTTTAATTACCTTATAATATTCAGCGATATGTTCATCACTAATCCGTTTTAATTCACTTGTTGGGAAAATACGTAAGAGCTCCCAGCCTAATTCTAATGTTTCAATAACTGTGCGATTAGCATTAAAACCTTGCGAAATGTATTTATTTTCAAATTCTTCAGCAAATTTTGCATATAGTCTATCTGTTTCAGAAAGAGCACTATCACCTAAAACAGTTGCTAATTCTTTTGCTTCCTTACCACGAGCATAAGATGAAAAAAGTTGGTTCATTGTGTCACTATGATCACTTCTTGTTTTGCCTCTACCAATCCCTTTATCTTTAAGACGAGACAAGGAAGGCAAAACATCAATTGGTGGTAAAATACCTTTCATAAATAAAGGTCTTGATAAAATAATTTGACCTTCTGTAATATAACCTGTTAAGTCAGGAATTGGATGTGTCTTATCATCTTCTGGCATTGTTAAAATTGGTAGTTGAGTAATTGAACCTTTCTTTCCAACAATCCGCCCAGCACGTTCAAATAAAGTTGCTAAGTCAGTATACATATAACCAGGATAACCACGACGACCAGGGACTTCTTTACGTGCACTAGAAATTTCTCTCAATGCTTCAGCATAGTTTGTAATATCTGTAAGGATAACAAGCACATGCATATTTAATTCATAAGCTAAATATTCGGCTGCTGTAATCGCCATTCTTGGTGTAGCAATTCTTTCAATAGCAGGGTCGTTTGCTAAATTAACAAACATGACTGTTCGTTCAATCGCGCCTGATTTACGGAAGTCTTCAATAAAATAATCGGCTTCTTCAAACGTAATACCAATTGCTGCAAAAACGACTGCAAACTTTTCATCAGTTCCTAAGACTTTTGCTTGTCGAGCAATTTGTGCGGCTAATTTAGCATGAGGTAAGCCCGAGCCTGAAAAGATTGGTAATTTTTGTCCACGCACTAAAGTATTAAGTCCATCAATCGCGGAAATTCCCGTTTGAATAAATTCACTAGGATAGTCTCGGGCAACCGGGTTTAAGGCTTGACCATTAATATCTAAATGCATATCAGCAATCACAGGACCTTTATTATCAATCGGGCGACCTAAACCATCAAAGACACGACCTAAAATATTTGGCGCGACACTTAATTCAATTCCGTGACCTAAAAAGACAGCCTTTGCATCATCAATTTTCATTCCTTGTGATGATTCAAAAAGTTGAACAAGAGCCTTATCTTCGTTAATTTCTAAAACTTTGCCAAGACGAACTTCACCATTAGCGAGTTTAACTTCAACGAGCTCATCGTATTTAACATCGCTAACTTTTTCAACAAGCATTAAAGGACCGACAACTTCTTTAATTGTTTTATATTGTTTAATTGCCATTTTTTATTCCTCCTTTAAAGCTTGGAATTCACTTTCCATCAAAAGCATAATATTTTTAACTTCGTTTTGAGCTTCTTTTTCTTTGACGTATTTTAATCGACCGATACGTTCATTTACTTTCATCATTTCAATCGCCCGTAAATCTTTATTTTGTCTAATCGCAACATTAGCTAAGTCATACCATTTTAAAATAACTTGAATCATCAAATATTGTTTATCAATTGAAGTATAAGTATCAATTTCGTGATAAGCATTTTGGTGTAAAAAGTCTTCACGAATCATTTGCGCAGAAAGTAATTTAATTCGATCTTCTTTTGAAAGAGAATCAACCCCAACAAGACGAACGATTTCTAAAAGGGTTGCCTCTTCTTGAAGAAGAATTTGTAAACGCCTAATTAAAACATTCCAATCTTGATGATAATTAGTTGTAATATCTTCATGAATAACATCTTCATATAAACTATAACTTTTAAGCCAATCAATCGCCGGGAAGTGACGTCGATAAGCAAGTGTCGCACTTAAGCCCCAAAAAACTTTAACGATGCGTAAGGTAGCTTGTGAAACTGGTTCAGACGTATCGCCACCTGGAGGAGAAACAGCACCAATCGCCGTAACTGCACCTAAACGTTTTTCATCACCTAAACAACTAACATATCCAGCTCGTTCATAAAATTCAGCTAAGCGAGACGAAAGATAAGCTGGATAACCTTCTTCACCTGGCATTTCTTCTAAACGTGAAGACATTTCGCGAAGTGCTTCTGCCCAACGTGAAGTTGAATCCGCCATAATCGCAACTTTATATCCCATATCACGGTAATATTCAGCAATTGTAATCCCGGTATAAATTGAAGCCTCGCGAGCGGCAACAGGCATATTTGAAGTATTCGCAATTAAAACTGTTCTTTGCATTAAAGATTCGCCCGTCCGTGGATCTTTTAGGTGAGGAAACTCCATTAAAACGTCAGTCATTTCATTACCACGTTCTCCACAACCAACATAAACAATAATATCAGCATCGGCCCATTTAGCTAATTGATGTTGAACAACAGTTTTACCAGAGCCAAACGGTCCAGTAATTGCAGCAATTCCGCCAATTGAAAGGGGAAATAAAGAATCAATAACACGTTGGCCAGTTACCATAATTTTATCTGGCGCTAACTTTGATATATAAGGACGTTTTTTTCTAACCGGCCAATATTGAATCATATTAATTTCTTTTATTTCTCCGCGATTAGTTTTAATTTTTGCAATCGTCTCACTAACCGTTGCTTCGCCCTTATGGAGCCAAATTAAAGTACCTTTAACTTTCGGCGGAACTAAAATATAATGTTTAACAACTTTAGTTTCATTAACAAATCCTAAAATCATTCCACTACTAACTTCACTATCAACTTTCGCACTAGGTTCAAATAACCATTTCTTTTTTCGGTCTAATTTAGCAATATCTATACCAAGAGGAATGTGCGCACCGTATGCATCATAAATACTCGTTAGAGGACGTTGAATTCCATCAAAAATTGATGAAATTAAACCAGGTCCAAGTTCAGCCGATAAAGGTTCATTAGTAAAATAAACAGGTTCGCCTGGTCCGATCCCGGCTGTTTCTTCATAAACTTGAATTGAAGCTAAATCACCGCGTAGTTCGATAACTTCGCCAATAAGTTTTTTATGTGAAACACGAACGACATCATATACTTGGACGTTTTCCATCCCACTTGCAACAACAAGTGGTCCGGCAACTTTTGTAATTGTTCCTCTTTTTTCCATCTTTTTACTTCCTTTCTAAAAGAGCTTTAAACCAATCGCTCTTTCCACATCCTTTCGTAATTTTTCTAAACCTTCACCACTTGGATCTTGATCAATTGCCAAAGCAATAATAATCGGAAAAGATTTATCACTAAGCCTTTTTCTTACATCCTCAAAATGATGTTGTAAACGTTCATCGATAATAATAATTTGTTTTGTTTTTATAAACTCATTCATATGCTTTAACAAAATGTCTTCATCTACAACTAAAAAGACATCAAAACCAAAACTTTTAAATAAATAAACATTTTCGGTTTTAGAAATTACTAAGACTTTATTTTCCATTTACTTTATTTCACTCATTAATAAAACATCACGATTTGCATAAAGACGTCTTAAATCAATTACTTCAATTTGTTTTAAAATAACATATTTAATAATCGCAGCCGAACTTTCTAAATTAATTTCAAGTGGTTTTAATTCCTCAATTAATAAAAGTAATAGTCGTTGCTCAAGTAAAGCATGGTCATGTGTTTTTAATGCTTCTTCTAAGGGTTTAGCAAATTGGCCCATATAAAGATTAGCGAATTTATTAAAAAGTTCATCATCACTTGCCCCTGCTATTTTTTTAATATCACCAACTTCTAAAGTTCCATGCGTTAATAGATGTAGACTTAATTCATCCATCTTTAATTTCATTTTACGAAAGCGTAGCATCGTTAATAAATTACTAATATCAGTCGACATTTGAAAATAAATTAATAAGGATTGATCTTTACTTTTTATAATTTTTTCATATAAAAGATCTTGAAAAGTAAGCTGCAAATAAGTTGCAAGTTCATTTACATTATTAAAACTTTTTTCATTTGTCTTTAAAAGAAGCGTTTTATAAGGCTCGATTAAATTTGTATAATCATCAAAAACAAAAGCATCTCTTAATACTTTTTCCTTAATAAAACCCGCTTCGATAAAAACTTCATCTTTAATTTGAAAAAGCTTCTTTTTGTAAAAAGACCTTATATTAACTAAATCGTAGTTTGTAAAAAAGATCATAACTAGTTGATCATTTTGCACGACTTCTAAAAGTTCTTTTTTTAAATGAAGAATTTCACCATCCACAAGTTTATGTAGCGAACTATTTTGATGACCTAAACCATAGCCAAAAGAGTGCAACTTTAAAACAAAGTTCTCATCACTAACTTTTCTTAACTCTAAAAAGTGTTCTTTGCTAAGTAAAGAACTTTGTTTAGTTCCTAAATATGCACTTGCGAATGTATAATCAACCATTTATTTTTTGTTGTCCTTAAAAAGAAGTTCAAATAATTGTTTTTCTTTTTCTTTGCGAATTTTTGCTAAAATTGGCACAACACTAAAATTTAAATCAAAAGTTTGACCAATTAAAATGAAGCCTTCGTCTTCGTTTGAGGGAATATTTTCTAAAGAAAGGGTATATTTTTTGCCTAAAGATTTATTTAATAAATCAAGGTCTACGAGTTTGCCTTTTGGTTTAGTTGATAACGCTTTTAAATATTTGTCGTATTCGTTTTTAGATACTCTTAAAACTTCATCACCTTGAATGTTTTCTTCTTTAATTAAACTTACAACAAAGTCTAATAAATCTTTTTCCTTAAGGTTTTTAAAGTGTTCTAAAACATCATTAAACAAATCATCAATTGCTTTATTTTTAAGCGCAGCAATCGTTTGCCGAAATTCTAAATCTAAAATCGCGTCTTGTTGAGCAATTTCACTCGCGCTTTTGACTTTAGCTTTTTCAACAATTAAAGCAGCTTTTTTCTCAGCCTCATTAATAATTTGGTGTCTTAAAAATTCAGCGTCTTTTTCAGCCTTTTGTTTAATGAGATTACTTTCTTCTTCGCCTTTTTTAGCGATTTTTTTATAAATTGACATTTTTAATCTCACTTTTAAACAGCAATTGTTGACCAAAGTAAAATACTAACGAGTAAAGCTAAAATTGCGTAAGTTTCGACAATTGCTGTCATCGTCATACCACGCGTCATTAGTTCAGGCCTTTTTCCTGTCATTAAAATAGATGTTGCGGCAATCTTACCTTGAGCAATAGCAGAAACTAATCCGACAATTGCAATTGGAATTGAAGCACCTAAAAGTGCCCAACCTTGCCAATCACTTAGTTCAACGACTCCACCACCTATGAGGCCGATTTTTTGCATAATTAAAACGCCAAGCAAAAAGCCGTAAATTCCTTGTGTGCCTGGTAGAGCTTGTAAAACTAAGACACGTCCAAACAGTTCTGGTTTTTCACTAAGAACACCATTTCCTGCTCGTCCGGCAATTGAAACGCCAATTGCAGAACCAATACCTGCTAATCCGGCAGCAAGTGCTGCACCAATAATTGATAGAACTAATCCGTAACTCATTTTCTATCTCCTTTCTTCTTTCTTTTATTTATTTTCGGCACGAATTCAATTTCATGCACTTGTTTTAGACGAATGGCAAAAGGTTCAAAAAGGTAGCCGTCACCTTCAAAGAACTTATTAAAAAATTCAATGTATTGCAAACGACCATCATGAACATAAGCCGATAGTAAGCCCATTGCAAAATTAAAAATATGACCAATTAAATACACTAATAACGATAAAATAAAACCAAACCACGATCCTTGAATCATCTTAGCAAGTAAGTTCATCGTTGAAGCAATAACAGCAGAAGATAAACTTAAAGCTAAAATTCGTGAATAAGATAAAATATCACTTAAATAACTCGTTGATGAATATATCGCGCCTAAACCTCCAGTAATTTTACCAAAAATATTTTTGCTTTTGCGTCCAGCTAAAAATAATAAAATAAGCGCGCCTAAACCAGCAAAGCCTAAACCGATGTACATCAACACTTTAACATCGCCCCAAATAACCATTTGTGCAGCAACAAAAAGTAAACCAACTAAAACTAAAATCCAACTTAAACCATCGGCAATCGCCCCTAAAATATCTTTTCGTTTAATTAATAAAGCCATCTTTAAACCAAGGCCATTAATAATATGCAAAACACCAAAGACAAGCGAAAATCCAAGCATAATAATTGGGTCATTAACAGGATTTAAAATAACACTCGTCCAATTTTGTTGGCCAAAAATCTTGCCAACTAAATGTCCTAAGTCAAAATCTGCACCAAAAAAGCTCCCAAATAATATCCCGGCAAGTACAGAAGTAATACCTGAATAAAAGAAAACATATAAAAGTTGTTTAAAGCCACCTTTTGGTTTTAACAACCAAAGACCAAGACCAAATAAAATAAGCATTAAAAGACCATAGCCAACATCACCCATCATAATCCCAAAAATAATCCAATACCAAAACGCCATCATTGGGTTAGGATCGATTTCTTTATGGTTTGGAACTGAAAACATATTCGTAATTGTTTCAAATTGCGAAACAAATTTATTATTTTTTAATGCCGTTGGCGGAACTTCATTTTCTTTTGGATCGCTAATATCCATTTCGAAATCGGTTGTTACTTTAGAAATTTCTTCTTTTAATAAATCAACTTGATCACTTCTAACCCAACCATCTAAATAAGTTGTGTGCTCAGTTTTAGCAAAAACAACTTTTTTCCGGTCAATTTCTGCTTGGAGGCGATCATGAAAAATTTCAAGTTCGCTTTTATTTAAAGCGAGTGTTTTTATTTCATCATTTAAAGTTAAAATTCGTGTTTTTGTTTTTTCTAAATTAACTTCTAATTCTTCAACATATTGTTTTAATGTTAAATCGCTTTTTGGAAAGTCGACTTCAACGAACGATTGAGAAATTAAATCTTCATTAATACTTGCGTCTTCTTCATAGTATGAAGCATAAAATAAAGCCGGCCCGTAATTAGTTAATTGTAAAGTTTGATAAGGCAATTCTTTTTCATCTAAGTACTTAGTCGCTTCTTCGATACGATCCTTTTTAATTAAACCGATATGATAACGAGCATATAAAGCAGAAGTTAATTCGTTTAAAGGAAAATCAATTTCTCTAAAGGGAGTAAATTTGTCGGCTAAAAGAGATAGTTTTTCTTCTTCTTTTTTTACTTCTTCTAAATGTAAAAGTTTTTCTTCGATTTGCAAAAGAAGATCAAGTTGTTGTTTATCATCAAGCATAAATTTTTCATAACTAACTTGATGAAAGCGGAAGAGAGGTTTTTTCTTTGAAAAAGTTGGTAATTCACTAAGAACTTTACTAATCCTTTGTAAAAGAGCTGTTTCTTCTGTTACGTCTTTACTACTACTTGCTGAAGGAATAATCATAAAAAGCGCAGATTTTTGTAAAGCTTTTAAAACTAAATCTTGTTCGCTTTCAAAAGTAAATAAACGTGCTTTTTGAACTTTAACGATCACGGTGATAAACCTCTTTTGTTACTATGTTAGCGAGTTCAACTTTTTTCTTTGTAATACTTTGGAGTAATTTAGTTTGTTCTTTATTTAAGTTTGCTTGAAAGGCTTCTTTTTTTTCTTCGATTATTTTTTTTGTTTTGGCTTCAATTTCTTCTTTTTCTTTTTTGGCTAAAGAAAGAAGTTCGTTAGCTTTTTCAGTACTCTTTTGTTTTGTTTTTTCTAACAAGTTTTCTTGATAGATTTTAGCATCCTCAATTAAGGCATTTGCCTGACGTTCTGCTAAGATAATTTTCTCCATTGGTTTCATATTCTAGACCTCGCTTTTTTGACTAAATCACAAAGAGTAATTTTAACATAAAATTATTTCTTTTTCTATAAAAGACTCCTATATTTGCTAAATATTGTGCTTTTTTTCATCTATTGTTGCCCTTCAATAAACACCGATAATTTCCTAATCAAACTATAATATTGAGCATTATAATAATCACGAATATCTAATTTTGTTAATTCGATAAATTGATTAATGCGATATAAAAAAGTATTCCGATGAATATAAAGTTTTTTTGCCGCGTTAATCCCGTTTAGCCCACTACTAATAAAAGCATCGGCTGTCATTAATAAATACATGGGGATTTCTGCAAATTTACGTTGTGCTAATTTGATTAGTGAGTAATCATTTTCTAAAGCTAATTTAAAAAATAAATCAGATAAATGAATAAGGTTTAAAATTCTTTTTTCTTTTGCTTTTTTAAAGGCTAATTTAGTTAAATCACTATAATCGTGACTTACTAAAAAAAGAAAAAAATGGCCAGTATCACTTGTTATAACTGGCAATAATGTTTCAAGGTGATCGACTAAAGAAACATCTGCGACTAAGTAGCCACTTTTCTCATTTAGAAAAACAATTTCTTCAATTTTTGTTCCTAGGCTATTTAAAGCGTCTAAAAAACGCTTCTTTTCAATTTCAAGAGGTGAATTAAAAAGATAGTACTTAATCATACTTATATTATTGTGCAGGCTGCACAAATAGTAAAGACTAATTACTTTCTTCTTTATCGATTACTTCACGGGCAAGCGAAAAATAAGCTAAGCTTCCCGATGCACTAGGTCGAAAAATCGTTACAGGGACACCGCGAAAACTAGCTTCGGGAATCGAAATATTACGAGGAATAGTCGTTAAAAAAGTATTTTCTTTGAAAAGGCCCCTTATTTCTTGCGATATTTCAATACCTAAACGCGTCCTAGCGTCATACATCGTTAATAAAAAACCTTCGATTTCTAAATGGGGATTCGAAGATTTTTGTGTATTTGATATAGCAACAAGCGTTGGGCTTACAGCTTCAAGAGCAAAATATTCACATTGAACAGGAATTAAAACACTGTTCGCAGCAACTAAAGAATTATAATTTAGTGTCCCTAAAGATGGAGGACAATCAATAATGATATAATCATAATCTTTTTTTAATGTTAGTAATGTTTCTTTTAATAAACTTAATTTATCAACAACTTTTTCTTCAATAGCTGAATCTATCGAGGCCAGTTTTAAATTAGAAGGAACGAGTTCTAAATGTTTAACGACAGTCTTTTTTATTACACGATTAAGATCGTAATTTTTAACTAAAACATCATAAATTGTTTTTGGTTGCAAAGCCGGGTCAAAGCCAAGACCACGTGTTGCATCACTTTGCGGATCTAAATCAATTAATAAGACTTTACGACGAAAATGAGCTAAGGCGCTCGATAAATTAATTGCCGTCGTCGTCTTACCAACCCCGCCCTTTTGATTTACAATGCCAATAATTTTCGCCATGATTAAATAGTTTATACTACTTAAGATATTTCTTAAATAGTTAAAGTGGTTTTGTTGCAATCAAACTATAACTACGAGGATAACGAATTGGTGTGATATCGTTTTTAACGATAAAAAGGGTAAAACGCGTTTCTTTTAAATTAGGTAATTCATCTTCATATTTATTTATAAGTTTACATTTTAAAGTTAAAAAAGCTTTGCGTGCTTGCGTAATTTCACTATGTGCTTTTTTGCCTTTCATCGCAATCAAACTACCTTTTACTTTTAAAAGAGGGATCGCTAGTTCTAATAAAATATTAAGTTGTTTAACCGCCCGGGCAATAACAAAATCAAAACTTTCTCTTAGTTTATTTTGTGATTCAGCGCGCCCAACAATAACCGTAACATTTTTTAAGGATAGTTTTTCAACCATCGTTTGTAAAAAATGAGCTTTTTTTTGATTAGGTTCTAATAAAGTAACATCAGCCGATTCGTTAAAAAGGGCAATAACTAAGCCTGGAAAGCCTGCACCACTACCAAGATCGATAATTGATTTATCTTTTAAATCGACATATTGAAGAGGAATAAGTGAATCATAAAAATGTTTTTCATAAATTTCCTCTTTTTTTTCTAAAGCCGTTAAATTAAAAAGTTTATTCCAATTTTGTAATTCATCGGCATAAAGCTTTAATTTTTTTAAAAGAGCATCATTAACGTTTAAACCTAAATGTTGTGTAATGGCAGCTTTTAAGTTTTCTAAAGTCATAAAACACCTTCTTTTTTCAAAACTAAAATCAAAACCGCAATATCACTAGGGTTAACACCTTGAACTCGACTTGCTTGACCAATTGTTTGCGGTCTTATTTTTTGTAGTTGTTGACGCGCTTCTAAGGCGAGTCCATCAATATTTAAATAATTAATATTCGTAGGTAAATTAATCATTTCAAATTTCATAAATGCTGTTGCTTCTTTTTCTTGTTTGGAAATATAACCTTCATATTTAATACTAATTTCTAATTGTAAGATAGCTAACTCGCAAAGATTTAATTGTTTTAGACTAGGAATTAAATCACTTAAGTGTTTGTAATTTAAATTTGGTCTTTTTAATAAATCATAAGCAAGGTGTCCGCCTGTAAGAGGCTTTATATTATTTTTAAGTAAATATTTATTAATTTCTGCTTTTGCACCTAAATAAGTTGTTTTTAAAATATGTGTTGCCTTAGCAATTAATTCATTCTTCTTTTGAAACTCTGCATAACGCAATTCATCAACTAAACCTAATTGGTAAGCATAAGGTAAAAGACGCAAGTCAGCATTATCATGTCGAAGTAAAAGTCGATATTCGGCTCGACTTGAAAGAAGGCGATAAGGTTCACTTGCTCCTTTTGTTACTAAATCATCAATCATCACAGCTAAGTACGACTCATTCCGTTTTAAGATAAAAGGCTCTTTATTTTGAATTGACAAAGTCGCATTAATACCTGCGATCAAACCTAAACCTGCCGCCTCTTCATAACCTGATGTGCCACAAATTTGGCCCGCTCCATAAAGGCCCTCATATTTTTTTACTTTTAAAGTTAAATCAAATTGAGTAGGAACGAGAGCATCATATTCAATCGCGTAACCATATTTTAAAATTTTAGCGTTTTCTAAACCTGGTAAAGAATGAACCATTTTTTCTTGAACGTCTTTTGGCATCGATGTTGCAAAACCTTGAATATAAACTGCATGACCATCTCTTGTTTCTGGTTCAAGAAAAAGCTGATGGGTTGGTTTATCAATAAACGTATGAATTTTTCCTTCAATTGACGGACAATAACGCGGACCAACACCTTGCATAACGCCGCTAAATTGAGCTGAACGATGTAAATTATTTAAAATGATTTGATGTGTTTCATTAGATGTATAAATTAAATGACAAGGTAGTTGTTCTTCAAAAGGAACATACGTCGTTGTTAAATAAGAAAAAGCTAAATTATCTTTTGCCCCATATTGAATTTTTGCTTTTGAAAAATCAATTGTCCGTTTATCAATTCGAGGTGGGGTACCAGTTTTAAGGCGATAAATTTCTAAACCCATTTTTTGGAGTGAAGAAGATAATCCTAAAGAAGCTTTGTGCCCATCAGGTCCGCTTTTAAATTTTTCTTCACCACGTAAAATTTCGGCCTCCATAAACGTACCTGTTGTTAAAATAACAGCCTTACTTTTTACTTGACTTCCATCTTCTAAAACAACTCCATAAACTTTATTTTCATCATAAAGAAGGTCGACAATCATACCTTCTAAAACGTCTAAATTATCAGCTTCTTTTAATATTTTTTTAACAGCTTCCGGATAAGTTTTTCGATCACTTTGCGAACGAAGACATTGCACGCCTGGACCCTTTGAAGTGTTAAGCATTTTAAGTTGTAAATATCGATCATCAGCAGCTCGCGACATGACACCACCAAAAGCATCAATTTCCCTAACAACATTACCCTTAGCAGAACCACCAATTGAAGGGTTACAAGATAGTAATGCAATCGCATCAAAACTTATTGTATATAAAGCAACTTTCATCCCCATTTTCGAGGCGGCATAAGCAGCTTCAACTCCAGCGTGACCCGCACCAACAACAATAATATCGTAATCCACTTTAACCAACACTGCCTTCCATATCCATCTTAATAAGTTGGTTTAATTCAACAGCATATTCCATTGGTAATTCACGAGCAAATGGTTCAATAAAACCCATAATAATCATTTGTGTAGCCTCATCTTTTTCAATACCTCGCGACATTAGATAAAATAATTGGTCTTCACTAATTTTACTAACGCTAGCTTCATGTTCAATAAATGATTCATTATTTTTTACTTCATTAGTTGGGATTGTGTCACTTTTAGAAATATCATCTAAAATGAGCGTATCGCATTCAACATGGCTACGAGCATTAAGGGCACCTTTTTCATGACGGACCGTTCCGCGATAATTAGCAACTCCACCATTTTTAACAATTGATTTTGAAATAATAGTTGAACTTGTGTTTTCACCTAGATGTATCATTCTTGCCCCGGCATCTTGGTATTGATTTTCACCAGCTACCGCAATCGAAATACAAGTTCCTTTTGAATAATTTCCTTTTAAAATAACAGCAGGATATTTCATATTTACAAGACTACCAATATTGCCGTCAATCCACTCCATTTCAGCATTTTCCATGCAAATAGCCCGTTTTGTGACGAGATTTAGAATATTCTTTGACCAATTTTGAACGGTTGAATAACGACACTTTGCATCTTTTAAAACAACAATTTCAACAACCGCCGCATGAAGAGAATCTTTTGAATATATCGGCGCGGTACAACCTTCAACATAATGAACTTCAGCACCTTCATCGACAATAATTAACGTCCTTTCAAATTGTCCGCTTCGTTCATTATTAATCCGAAAATAAGATTGAAGAGGTTTATCTAATTTGACTCCTTTAGGAACGTAAATGAAAGATCCTCCCGACCATACTGCGCCATTTAAAGCACTAAATTTATTATCAGTATAAGGGACAACACTATTAAAGTATTTTTGAAAAAGTTCAGGATAAAGTTTTAAAGCTTGATCAGTTGAAAGAAAGATAATTCCTTTTTCTTCAACTTCTTTTAACATGTTATGATAAACAACTTCTGATTCATATTGAGTTGTTACACCGGCAAGAAATTTTTGTTCAGCTTCAGGAATTCCAAGTTTTATAAAAGTGTTTTTAATTGTTTCGGGAACATCATCCCAACTCGTTTCTTCTTTTCTTGTCGCGCGATTAAAATATGTGTAATCATCAAAGTTAATAAAAGTTAAATCTGGACCAAAATTTGGGAGCTTCATTTTTTCAAATGCTTGCAGAGATTTTAAACGAAAATTAAGCATCCATTCTGGTTCGTTTTTAAGACGCGAAATAGTCCGTACAACTTCGATATTTAAACCTTTGCCAGTCGTTAAAAATTCAACGTTTTCGTCTTTAAAACCATAGGCATATTTTTCTTCAAATAACTTATCTTTTTTCTTCATTTTCTAGTAAAATTTCTTCTAAACCTTCCCAACCTAAAATTGCACATTTTATCCGAGCAGGTTGCTTATACGTATTCATAAAAACGATTGCCTCATCAAGAACGCTTTCATCAAATGGTAATTCGTAAATCATTTGCTCATATTGCTTAATAATATAAAGGGCTTCATCTTTTGTTTTATTAATAACTAAATCACACATAATATCAGTTGAGGCTGTCGAAATTGTACAAGCGACACCATCAAATAAACAATCAGTAATAATATTTTTTTCGACAAATAAGTAAATATTAATATCATCAATACAATTAACTGAATTTAAATGTCTAGTTAAATAACCATCTTTTTTTGGTTTAGATTTATGCCGAGGATTTTGATAATGATCAAGAATAATCGCCCGCATTAAATTAGTATTAAGTGAAATAGGCATCGAGAAAATCTCCTCCTTTTAATAAGGTATTAACAAGAACATCAATATCTTCAAAAGTGTTATATAAATAAAAAGAAACACGGACGGTCGCAAATTCACCTAAATAATCAAGCAATACTTTAGCACAATGTTGTCCCGAGCGAACAGCAATACCTTGAGAATTTAAATAAGTCGCCAAGTCTTGGGCAAAAATACCTTTATAATTAAAAGTAATAATTCCAGAATCAGCAAATTCGTTATAAATAATAATATTTGGATTTTCTTTAAGTTTTTTAATCGCGTATTTTCTTAATTCTTGTTCATGTTGATGAATATTTTCCATCCCAATCATCTTTAAATAATCAATCGCTGCTTTTAAACCTAAAATACCACTAATATTTTGTGTCCCAGCTTCAAACTTTACGGGCGGAAGTAAATAAGTAATATCACCACACATATCAAACTTTGCATTCATCCCACCACCCATCATAAATGGCGACATTTTTTCTAATAAATGATATTTAGCATATAAAACACCAACACCTGTTGGTCCACACATTTTATGGCCAGAAAAAGATAAAAAATCAACATCTAAATCTTTAACGTCCGTATGCACATGCGGAACTGATTGAGCTCCATCACAAACTAAAAGGGCGCCGACTGAATGTGTAATTTTAGCTAACTCTTTTAAATCAAGAACATAACCTAAAACATTCGAAACATGAGCAACAGCAACAATTTTTGTTTTTTTTGAAATAACTTTTTTTAAGCTTTCTGGTTCAAGTTTTCCATTCTTATCAAGAGGTATATAATTAACTTTGCAACCAGTTAATTCACTTACCTTAAACCATGGTAAAACATTACTTGCGTGTTCAGCTTGCGTAATTAAAATTTCATCATCTTTTGTTAAATATTTCACACCATAGCCATAGGCTATTAAGTTAATTGACATCGATGTTCCACTCGTAAAAACAATTTCATTTTTTTGTGCATTAATAAAATTAGCAACACTAAGACGTGCTTCATCAATTTTAAGATCAATGTTGTAGCATAAATCATAATCACCACGATGAGAATTAGCTGTTTCGTATAAATAATAATTGCTAATTGCCTCGATAACTTGAAATGGTTTAAAAGTCGTTGCGGCATTATCTAAAAAAACTAATGGTCGATTTTGCATCTTTACTTCATTTTTAAACATCGGGAAATCTTTTCTTACAAAGTGTGGATTAATTTTTTTCATAGCTGTTCCTCAATTGAAAGCGTAATCTTTGCTTTCAAATCAACGTCTTTAAAATATTGGGCAATTGGCATTAAATAGCCATAAGTAATTAGTTTTTTAGCTTCTTCGATGTTTAGACCTCGCGACATTAAATAAAAAAGATGGTCTTCACTTAATTTACCAACAACAGCTGCATGAGACGCCATGACATCATTTTCATAAATATTTAAATAAGGGTTTGCTTTACCACTTGCTAAAGGATCAAAAACGATAATTTTGGCCTTTTGACTCGTTTTTGATTTAATCGCGCCGTTAATTATTTCGTTTGCCCCACTAAAAATTAGTTTTGATTCATGACGTGCAACACCATAATTATCCATTTCTGCATAAGTCTTAGGAGCCAAATGATTAAAAAAGATATTAAACTTTTTTTCATCTTTGTGACGACTTAAAGTCGCAAGTTTTAAACTAGCTCGTGCGCCTTTTTCTTTTAAATTAATCTTAAGTTCTAAACTAGTTGAGCCAAGGGAAAAATCAGCTAAAGCAAGTTCTAATTCACTACTTTCTAAAACATCTATTTCAATTTTGTTTTTTTGACCTTTTTGAAAGTTTAAAAGACCTAAATTTAAATAAGAATTTTTATTTAATAAGATATGTAAAGAACTAGTTTCTTCTTCTAAGTTTAGAAGAAGTTGGTCGCTTCGACATTCATTAATAGTAATTTGTTTATTTATCATCTCTTGCTATATCTTTCGCTGCACAAAAACCAAGAGAGATTTCATTCATTGATGTATCTTCTTTTTCAATCTCAATACCTAATTCAGTCTTAATCCATTCATAACCTGTTTCATCAATTTTTTTAATAATTTCTTGTCCGCCTTCAACGACGACTTTTCCATTTACCATAACAATCGCTTTATTTAAATGAATCATATTATAAAGACGTGCATAATGAGAAACAATTAAAAATCCTCGACCTTTTGCTTGTTCTTCTTTAATAACTTCTGCGACAATATTCATTGCATCAATATCAAGACCAGAATCGATTTCATCAAGCATGACAAACTTTGGATTAAGTAACGTCATTTGTAAAATTTCATTGCGCTTTTTTTCGCCACCTGAAAAACCTTCGTTTAAAAAACGATTAGCAAGTTCAAACGGCATTTTCATTTTTTGATAGCTTTGGTTCAAAAGGGTATAAAATTCAAATAAAGATAAAGGTTTTTCGCGTCGAACATTTAAGGCCGCTCTTAAAAAATCAGCATTAACGACACCACTAACTTCACTTGGATATTGCATTCCTAAAAATAAACCTGCTTTCGCTCTTTGATCAACACTCATCGCGAGTAAATTTTCTTCGTTTAAATAAACTTCTCCTTTAGTAATTTGATAACGAGGATTACCCATTAGAGCTTGTAAAAGAGTTGATTTGCCATGGCCATTTGGACCTAAAAAAGCAACAGTTTCGTTACTTTTAAGTGTTAAAGTAACGTTCTTAAGAATTTCTTTATTTTCAACACTGACGTGTAAATTACTAATTTTTAAGATATCCATTTATTCTTTCCCCTAAGCGAGTAATATTCTATATTAACATCCTTGTTTTTACAAACAATACGATAAGAAAATTATTTAAATGTGCCTCTATATTTTTATCTACTCAATTAGGTAAATTAGTGATAACAAACATTTTTTTGTAAATTTCGTAATTTTCTTTGTTGTAATAATTACATTAATGTAATAAAATAATGCGTGCTATGTTTAGGCTATGGAGGAAATGACTACTTATGAGAAAAAGTAAAAAAACACTTACATTAGTAGCTGGATTAATTGCAACCTTTGCCTTATCAGCTTGTGATGGCCCAAGTTTTTCTAACGAAGGCCATATTTTAACTTACACAGGTGCAAGCGGAGTTGAGTACCATTACTCAAGTGGAGAATTATTTGCAAACTACTTAAATAGTTCAAATAATATTTCAACACTTTTTGATTCCGTTTATAAAGTCGTTGTTCGCAACTACTTTGAAGAAGATGATAAAGGTAAAGAAAGTTATCCAGACATTAAAAAAGGTGCTGATAATGACGTGGCTGGCGTCAAATCAAAAGCAGAATCAGCGGCAGAAGACAATGGAACAAAATACAAAGATGAGTTTGAAAAGCAACTTAAAACGTATAACGTTGAAGATGAAGACCAACTTTGGGAACATTTTGTTTATCAAAGAATGACGAGCGAATTTGAAGATCAATTTTATGATGATAATATCGAATTCATCCGTGATGCAAAAAAAGAAGATGTAGATAACACATTAAAGTATTCTGGTTATCTTGAAAAAATGTCTCCCTACCATGTTCGTCATATTTTAGTAAAAGTTGGCGCACAAGATAGTGCTTTATACGACGGCAAAATTACCGAGGCTGAAGCAAAAAAACTCGCTAACGTTGGACAAAACTTAGCCCTTGGTGATGAAACCTTTGGGGCACTCGCTCAACTTTATAGTGAAGATACAGGCTCAGCAGAAAAATTTGGTGATCTTGGTATTATGTCAGTCGGTACATCATTTATTAACGAATTTAAATTAGGCGTTTATGCTTATGAAGGTATTTATAATACAGTGCTTAGTGTTGAAGCAAAAGACGGCTTAGAAATAAGTGATGAGATGAAAGACGATTATCTAAACGCTCTTGATCATAATGAAATTGCAACTATTCCTTACGAAGCATTTCTTAAATTACAAGATTATAGTGAAGTTACAAAAGATGAAGATTCATTTTTAGTTAACGAAGGTAATGAATTTTTCTATCCTCGTAATGTTATTTTTAATAAATACTTTAATCGTCACGATGTTTCAGTCGTTACACCAAATAAATTAGTTGACTCAACTGTCGTAGGTGGCGCAGTCACTAATGAAGATTTTGCTGGTGAATATGATGCAAATTATGCAGCTTTACCTGGTTTTCAACACGTTGATGGTTTAAACCTTGATGTTAATGGTGATGGCCAAGTTGATCTTAATGATAAAGTTTTAACGACTAAAAGCGGAAAAGTTATTTTAGCTGTTCGCGGTGGAAGTAGCGGCGATAGCGGCTATCAAGGCTTCCACTTTATTAGTGTCGAAAGAAGTGCTTTTGAAGAAACCGTTAATGGTGTTTCATTAAGCGAATATTATACGACTTATTATCCTGGCCAAAACAAATATCCGGTTTATACAAGTGAAGATCCGCAATACGTTGCTGGTCTAAAAAACTATAAACCTACTTATGTGAATTTCCTTGATCAACAAGTTAAAGATTATAAAGCGCGAGCAGAATCTGTTGAAGGTGAAATTAAAGGATTTGACAACAATTTAAAATATTATATTTATGAAAAATTAGTTGCCGATCAAAAAATCAAATTTAATGAAGAATTAACTTACGTTAATAATAGCGGCGATGAAGTTAGTATTGACTTAAATACGACGCTTGCTAATTGGATTAGTGTCAATCGCCAAAAAGCTGATTACGATACGCGTAAAGCATGGGAAGAAAATTGGCATGACTATGTTGAGTTTCTTGAACAACAAAAAGCCTTACGTGTTCCTGGCAAATTACTAAGCGAAGTTTGTGCAAAAGAATATGAATTACCAGAAGGCGCGAAAACAGATGCCTTATGGATTAAAGGAGGTGCTTGTTACAATGACAAATAAGAAAAAAGGATTACTTTTTACACTTGCTTTAGCATCATCATTTGTTTTAGCTTCGTGTAATGAAATTTCAGCTCTTCCCTTATTTTATGAAGGACCATTAGTCGTTAATCAAGATGGTGAAAAAACTGATGTTTATCAAAACTTAGTTGGTCTTTTATACGATTCATTAATTGATTCAAGCGATACTGCTAAAAAAGTTTTAAATGAAATGATGTATGTTATTGCAGTTGATCAATTTGGTGATTATCACGAAGTTAAAGAACTTCTTGAAACATCAGACGCAAATAGTGAAAAAGTTAGAGAGTTTATTGATGCTCACGCAAATGTTTATCAACGTGATAGCGATGAAGAAAGTGACAAAAAAGCTAACGAATTTGCTCGTTTAGTCCACTTTGGTGAGGTTATGGATTATCGGATTAAAGAAGTTTTCTATAACGCTGCAACTGGTGGATCATATTCATATCGTTCACGATTTGATGAAGAAAAATACGCCGTTAGTTTAGCAAAAGATTTATACGATATCGAAGGTGTTTTCGAACCAGGTGTTAATTGGCACGAAGATGTTTTAATCGATCCAAGTGTTAAAGTCGAAAATATTGGTAACTACGTTCATTTAGATCGTTATGATGATTATATTGATCGCGGTGTTTTACCAAACCTTTATCGTGAACGTTTAGTCGAACAGTTTTTACTTGATAACAACTATTCAACTTTAGGTCGTACATATGCCCGTAAAGTTGAGTACATTAAAATTAGCAAAAATGATAATTACCCAAGTGCGGCTAAATCTTTAATTAATGCTTTTGTTGATAAATATATTTTAGATCCAAACGCAACTGGTGATGTTGATTTAGAAATTTTATCAAACGCCTGGCGCGGAATCGATTTAGACGTCGAAGCCGTTGCCTTACTTGATGAAGCATTTAGCAAAAAGGATGTTACTGATGCTGATGTTTTAAGTTATTTAGGTGATGCGACCGAATATTATCCGGAAACACAATTTGGCGCTATCGTCAAAGACTATTTAAAAATTACTGATGATCGCTTTACGAATGATAAGAGTGTTGAAAGTGACTTTACTTCTAGTAACTCTTATAGCAAACAAGTTGGTTTAAAAATTAAAGCCGACACCCTTCGTTTAGAAGATTATACAAACGATGGTTGGTTCGTTAAAAGCGGCGGATTAAGCGAACTTCCCGAAGCAATTCGTTCACGTTTATTTAATATTAACGTTGCTAACCAAGTCGATTTTCTTGTTGAAGAAGATCAAACTACACACGAATATGAATCTGGTAATTATGTTCGTAATATCCAAGGTAACTATTATTTAACACCAACGATTTCCGAACAAGGAACAGACGTTCGCAAAGATAACTTTGTTATTTATGATATTTCAAGTTCAACATATTACATTATTAAAGTTCTTGAAGCTGTCTCAACGAGTAAACTTTCTTATCTTAGTGATAATAACTATCAACACCTTCGCACAGATGAAAGTAAAACTTTTATCGAAGAAGTTGCCAAAGAAGTTACTCACGTTTTAAGTGCAAAAGACTCTTATATTAATAATGCTAACGAACATTATATTGGCCTTTATAACTTCAAATATCACGATACGACAATTTATGATTACTTTGTCGAAAACTTCCCAGATTTATTTGAAGAGTAATATTTGCTCGAAAGTTAAATAATTATTATAATTAAAGGAGGATGATGTGTCCTCCTTTCTTTTAATGTGAGGTGAAGAAAATGAAAAATAATGATTGTGTTTTTTGTCAAATTGTTAAAGGTTTAATGCCGGCGACAAAAATTTATGAAGACGATGACGTTTTAGCGTTTTTAGATATTTCGCAAGTTACACCTGGACATGCTTTAGTTATCCCAAAAAAACATTATGATAATTTTGTTTCAACGCCAAAAGATATTTTAAGTAAAGTCATGTCCGTAACCCAAAGAATTAGCCAAGCGAGTTTAACGATGTTAGGTGCAAAGGGAATTAATGTTCTAACTAATGTTAATCGTGAAGCAGGACAATCGGTAATGCACTTCCACGTCCATATTATTCCTCGATATATAAGTGATCGAGGCTTTCAAATTACAATGCTTAAAAACGAACGTTTAAGTGAACTCAACTTACCTGTTTTAGCTAGTGAAATAAAAAAAGGTTTATAAAACCTCAAATAATATATTTAATTTGCATTAAAATTTATTTTTTCTGATAATTATTTTTTAAAAATTCTAACGCGTCACTTTCATTTAAAGGACGTGATAAATAATAACCTTGAGCATAATCACAATTGTATGTTTTTAAATATTCTAAATGTGTTTCGTTTTCAACGCCTTCACCAACAACAAGAAAACCAAGTTTTTGACCAAGCGAGATAATGTCTTCAGTAATCGCTTTATTAATTTCAATTAATTCAATACCTTGTAAAAAAGCTTTATCAATTTTTAAAGCGTTGATTTCTAAAGAAATGAGACGATGAAGTGAAGAAAAGCCCGTGCCAAAGTCGTCAATTGCCACACGAATACCTTTTGACGTTAATTTTTTTAATAATTGGTTAATACCAAAATAAGACGTTGTAAATGAAACTTCAGTTAATTCAAGCCAAATAGAACGTGGATTAACACCAATTGATTCAATAAGAGCTAAAAATTTATTAACAAATTGGCGATCAAGTAATTGTTGAAAAGAAACATTAATCGACATCGACATATGATCATAGCCTAAATCATGGACTGATTTTAAGAAAGTCAAAGCTAAACGGTTAATTTTATCACCGTAAATAATCATTAACTTATTCCTTTCTAATAGGGGAATAAATTCTAAAGGAGGGATAAGACCTAACTTTTCGCTTTTAAAGCGGGCTAGGGCTTCAAAACCACTTATTTCGCCACGTTTAACATTAAAGATTGGTTGATATTGTAAATATAGTTGTTCATTATCAATTTGTACTGAAGCATCAACTAATTCTTTTAAAATTTGTTTTTCGCGTTCAATTTTTAAAGCAAGACGATCATCAAAATAACTAATCTCAATTAATTTATCATCACTAGCTCTTTCTTGCTCAGTCGTTAAAAGAACGTTTTTAAGAATCGTTTCAAGTTGATTTGGCTTAGTATTTGGAGGAATATGTAAAACACCAACCCGGCACGTCACGCGTTCACTCCATAACAATGGTTCTAAAACTTTAACGACCTTTAAATAAAACTGATGGATTTCTTCTTCACTATCATAATTTTTAATATAAAAACTTAAACGTGTTTCATGAGTAAGATATAGTTTACAATTATCATTTTCTAAAACTTTAAGTTTATTACTAATTTTCTTCATTAAATCTCTTATATAGTGATAACCATGACTACTCGTTAATTGTTGAATTGAATTTAAGTTTAATAAGAAAAATGTTTTTTTCGATTTTTTATCATAAGTTAAATCATACGTCATAAGTGTTTCTAAATAACGACGATTATGTAAACCCGTCCATTCATCAAATTCACTTCTATGTTTAATTTCTGCCTCATATTTTTTAATTTCGTTAATATCAATAATCATACCTTCTATGGCAATTGTTTCTTTATCACTATTAATGATCGGTTCACCAATTTCTAAGACCCATTTTTTCTCCTTATTTTTTGTAATAATCGGATATTGAAAACGGTATGTTGTTTGGTTTTTAACAGCTTTAAGTTGTAAATGGTAAATTTCACTTAAATATTCAGGGGCGATTAAATCGATAAATTTTAAATCACGATTATCAATAAAAGCTTCAGGTTCATAACCAGTTAATTCTCTTGAACCTTTGGAAACAAACACTTTCGTAAAATCTTTATCAATGCGACTACGATAAGCTAAACCTGGTAGATGCGATAACAAAACGTCTTTGCTTCTTTCGCTTTCAAGAAAAGAAAGTTCAAATGATTTACGAATGCTCGTATCACGAATAATCGCAAAATAAGTAAAAATTTCATCATCGGGAATATCGACTTTAATAACGAATAAATGCGTATAAACAACATCACCATTAGGACGGATAAAACGTTTATCTAGATCATATCGATCAATTTTGCCTTTGATAAAATCGTTAAAGTATTTTAAATCTTTTTCTAAATCTTCTGGATGAGTATATTTTCGCCAGTCAATTTCGGTATGAAGGTCTTCTTCGATTGGCACGCCTAAAATATCGCGAAAAGCTTTATTAGCTCGAAATGATTGTAAGCGACCACCGCCTCTACGGAAAAACCTTGTAATGGAAATACCAAAAGGCGCGTGATTAAAAAGAGCAACAAAAATTTCACGCATATCCGATGATCTTTTTGAAGCGATAACATATTCTTGATCTTTTTCAATTGAGCGAACGGCAAAATTTAAAGCATCACCATTAATTGGTGTCGTTAAATATTCAAATGTTTGTAGTTCTTGTGATTCTAAATTGTTTTTAATTGTTTCTTCTTTGCCAAGTAGAATAACACGAATATCTTTTATTTTTTTATCAAATTTTAAATGAGCTAAAAGTTGGTAACCTAATAAATCAGGAGCGTCTAAATCTAAAAATAAAAGGGGCGAACTTTCAATTTTAGCAAAATAAGCTAGTGCTTTTTGAATATTCGAACTATAAAAAATTTTATAATTGTTTAAAGCTAGGCTAATCGTTTTGTAATGTTCGTCTTCTTTTGAGAAAACAATCGCATGTTTTGTCATCGTGCTTTAGTAAACAAAGTAAACAACTCTGTTTTGTAATCTTATTATAATAAAGATAAGTTAAAAAATATATAAATATGTCAAAAATATTTTAATTTTTAAAAAATAAACATCTAAAAAGTTATTTTATTTTAATCAAAAGAGTGAACTAATTCTTCTAAAAGCGTCTCAATTAAGCTACCAATATGAGGCTGAGCTTCTAAACCAATACGTAGGGCAGATATTAGCTGATTATCTTTGCCAACTTCGTAAGTAACGGCTTTAAGTAAAAGCCAAGGAACGTCATGAACATAACATGCCGTAATAACGCCACCAGATTCTGTATCAAGGGCGATTTTATTTTCAATGTGCGAAAAGTTTTTCTTAATTAATTCATTCGCAACTTTTAAATTCGTATGAAAAGTATTCGTTGAAACAAGTGGTCCACGACCAATATTTAAGTTTTCTGTCCGTGAGTTAAGTGTTTGAATTAAACGAATGTAATCATCTTCACTTGAATAAAAAACAGGTAAGTCTTTAATTTGTCCATATTTAGTATTACCTAAAGCTTCTAAGTTCATATCACCTAAATGAACACGTTCAGCAATAAATAAATCACCTTGATGAAGGTTAGGACTAATTGAAGTAACCGCACCAACAGAAATAACAATATAAGGTTTATACTTACTAATCATAAAACTTGTCACAATTGCGGAAGTAATATTTGAATAACCTGTATGGGCCAAACAAACATCTTTACCAGCAAAAGAACCAACATAATAAGGATGTTTCATCGCGATTTTGTTTTCTTCGCTAATTTTTAGACGAGATTTAAAATATAAAATATCGTCTTCGGTTGTGCCAATAATTAAAATCATTAATTACCACCTCTTCCTTTTTCAAAACGATTATTTTCTAAAAAGTTCATATAATTTTCTGGTCTAAGTGGTTCACTATAATAAAACCCTTGAATACAATTTGCTCCCATTGATTGAAGAAGACGGATTTGTTCATATTCTTGAACACCTTCAATTACGACATATGCTTCTAAAATATGGGCAATTTTAATAATTTCACGGACTAAACCGCGTGATTTTTCATCAATTTCTAAATCACTTAAGAAAGCACGATCAATTTTAATAATGTCAAAAGGAATACGTTTAATATAACTAAGTGAAGAGAAGCCTGTGCCAAAGTCGTCAATTGCTACTTTAATATTTAAAGCTTTAATTTTTTTGACAACCGCTAACAAATATAAAACGTCATATGGTGAAGGCGATTCAACGATTTCTACTTCTAATAACATCGGATTAATTTTATATTTTTTAATTGTTTCTTCAATATAAGGAACAACATCACTACTAAAAATCATCCGTTTGGATAAGTTAACTGAAATAGGTAAAAGTCTTTTGCCGTGATCTCGCCAATGAGCTAAACGCTGACAAACAAGATCAAAAACGTATTTATCAATTTCAATAATTAAATCAGATTGTTCGGCTAAAGAAATAAAAGCCGCTGGTGAAATTACACCACGCTCAGGATGAATCCAACGAAGTAGGGCTTCACTTGAAACAAAACGTTTAAGTTTTAAGTCGTATTTTGGTTGAAAGAAAACTTCAAATTCTTTTTTCTTTAAACCTTCTTCAATATCACGAGCTAAACCAACGTTACGTTCGCTTTTTTTAAACATTGAATCATTAAAAATAAAAATACCGCCGCGATCTGTATTAAGACGACCAAAATCACTTGCAATTAAAGCTGTTTGAAATAAACTTTCAGCCGAAGAGGTTTCTTTATTACGAATTGATAAACCATAGTGAGGATTAAAATCAATATTAACTTTTTCTTCACTTAAAAGATGGTTAATATGTTCACTAAGTTTTTCTAAAGATTGTTGCATTTTCTTTTCGTTATATTTTGGAATAAAAAGTAAGAAGTTATCTGAATAATCATATCCATAAAGTAATTTGGGATATTGTTTTTTTAATTCATCAATTGCTAAAAAAACCATACTAATAACTTTTGATTCTTTTTCATAACCATAACGTAAGAAAACTTCTTTTTTAAATTTAAACGTTGAAAAAGCAATTGCGACTGCTTCTTCATATTCTTTCCGACGGAAAAATTTATTAATTTGTAAAATTAAATCTCTTTCATCTAAAATATTTTCCGCTAATGGAAATAAGTTAGTATTTAAAACACGTTTAACAGATACTTGTTGCGAACGAGAGTAATTAATTAAGGCAAAAACTAAAAAGGCAATGCTTGTCAAAGTTAAAATAACAATTGCAAGTATTTTGTAGGCTAAATTACCATCAATGACTATAAAAGAGTCAAATAGCCCAGCGCTAACAATAATATTTACAATAAAAAAGATAATAAAGCCTAAAAAATATAAGCTATATCGTAATGGATAATTAGGATTCTTATTTTTCATCTTCATCTCTCCTTTCTTCGCTTGAAGACCGCAGTTTTTCTTTTTCTTTTTCAATTAAAAGTTTGAGTTTTTCTTGCTGCTTAATTTTTTCAAATTCATCTAAGCCTTCAAAATCAACTGAAACTTTTTCTGTTTCTTCTTTGCGCTCTTTAACATTTTTAGAAATATCAAAAAGCGAGCTAATAAAAACGTATAAAAGAGGAACAAGACCAACGATAATAATCGTAAAAGGATTGCGCGTAAATTTAACGAAAAGTCCTAAAGCTTTAGAGTTTTTAATCCAAACTCCTAAGACGTCTTCTTCTTTAATCGTGTCAATTCCTTTACCCGTGCTTTGATCGCACACACCATTAGGAAATTGAGAACAAGTTTCGGCATTTTTATTATCACCAAATGTTTTAAAAGTAAATTTACCATCATTTTCAATTTTTTCAATAACACGGTGAGTAATAATTAAGCCGTCACTTCGACGGAAATAAGTAATAATATCGCCATCCATTGCATCCTCACTACTAGGTCCTTTAATTTGATTAGCGGGGACGCGTTTAATAATAATACCAACATCAATCGGTAAAACTGGCTCCATCGAATCAGTTAAAACTGTCAGCATTTGATAATTACCAAATCGTTGCACACCATGGTTACTTCTCGCCGTAATTAAACCAAAGACTTGAAAAAAGAGTAAAAGACCAGCAAGCGAACCTAAAACAATCGTTGTAATTCTATTTACAAGTTTCTTTTTTGGTAACTTAACTTTTTCTTTCTTATTCATCTTCTTTCCTTCTCATTTTAGCAACATTAATAACTTGTTCGCGCGCTTTTGCTAAAAGGGCTTCTTCTTCTAATCGTAGTTTTTCTAATCTTTCTTTTTCTTTTTTTGCTAAAATAGCGTCTTGTTTACGTTTAGCAAGAAGTAATTTACGTTGACGTTCTTTTTCTTTCTTTTCAAGAGCTTTAAGTGCGGCAAGTTTTTTTGCCTCTTCGCGTTTTTCTAAAGCAAGTTGACGTTCTTTAGCTCTTTCTTCAAGACGAAGTTGTCGACGTTTTTCAGCCGCTTCAGCCCGTTTAATTTTTGCTTCAATTTGGGCAAGTGTTTCTTTTTTAACATCAACGCCGAAGGTTACGCTTTTACCAATAATTTTATCGTCAGTTAAATCAACATCAAGACGAACTTTTTTAAAGCGAGGTTTATAAAAGTATTGTTTCTTTTTATCACTTGGCATCGTATGGTCACTTCTAAGTGTTAAATAAGAACTTAACATTAATAAATGTAAATCATCTAAATAATCTTCTTTAAATTCAATATCGTTTTGGCTAAAGCGATATTCAATACCTAAGACGTCATAACGTGTAATAAAAAGCCAGAGACGATACGCTGCTTGATATTCATAATTAAGACGCATTATATTTGTTTGTTGGACCGGATCACTAACTGGTGCGACTTTACGCATTTCAAGCATAAAGCGCGAAGTTGTTAAGTATGTAATCCGTTTACGAATATGAAGAAGACGGTCGAGTAAATCAGCATTAGCGTGTCTTTTCCCATCATCATCACTAGGAACAACAATCCGCATCTTAGTTTCAAATTCATATGATACTTCGTCGATTTTCATTTCTGAAGTTAATTTAACAATATCACTATGCCGTGTATCACTATGTTCAGATATATATTTATATCTAAGTTCAATAAAAGCTTGAAGACGACGAACAAGCGTCATAATAAAACGGTTTTCATATATTTTTAATTCATCATCCATAAACATATTTAAAACTCGTTTAGGTTCGATTGTTCCATCACTACCAACTGAGCGGATATTTTGTGTATTTTGTGACATATGTTCAATTGAACGTTGGGTAATCTTTTTCGCCTTTTCAACACCGACAACTTCGGCTGTTTCTTTAATAAAACGATGTGGATCATTAACAATTGCTTCTAAAGAAGGAAGCGCTCTTTCAATTTCTAAAATAAAATCAGGTGCATAAGTTTTAACTTCACGACGCGACACACCGCCATAAGTATTTTTAGAAGCAGCAAAAATATTTAAAAGTTCATGATATTCTTCATCACTACTTGCTAAACGTTTTAAGCGTGAAAAATGTTTTTGTTTTAAATCTTTAATAATTTCGCTAGGAGTTAATACGGGAGCGTCTTTTTTGGTTTTTGCCATGACTATCCTCCTTTATTAACCTATTTTTAAATAATCTGAAATAATTCTTTGTGATTGCCAAAAAACACCTTTACCAAATAATTTATCAAGTTCACTCGAAAGTTCTTTTAATTCATCGTGCATAAACGCTAAGTTAAGCGAAGTAAATTTCTTTAAAACTTTAGAAGCAAAAATAAAATCAAGTGCTTCGTTTTCTGTACCCCCGCAAGCAATATAGTTCGAAGTAAAAAGACGAAGTTGTCTTAAAATTCGATTACCAAAAGCAATCCGAAAACGATCAGCAACAAGTTTATCTAAACGATCAAATTTTGTTAATGCTTCTTTACTAATTGGGTAATTTGTTTGAGCGTTAGCAAAAAGTTTTAAAAAATCAGCTGAAGAAATTGAAACACCTTCCGTATATTCAACTGAACATGCTTCAATTTTTTCATTTAAAGTAATACTAATTGCTCGATCATAAACTTTATCAGTAATTGTAAAAGTTGAGTCATCATTATTTGCTGTACCGACAAACCAAAGGTTTTGGGAAATAAGTAATTTACCATTTTCTAATTGTTTAGGATTAATATTATCGGCTGTTCTTGTAATTTGAACTTTCCATTCATCAACCGAAGGCATTTCCATAATTGAAAGAAAGTCAGCAAAATAATATTCAATACGCGCGAGGTTCATTTCATCAAGAATAATCATATTCGGTTCTTGACGGTAACTTGCTTCATAAATAGCTTGTAAAAATTCGGTTTCATTAAACTTTTTCGTAAATTCATTAAAATAACCGAGCATTTCTGTTCTTTCTCGCCAAGATGGTTGAACAGAACATATTACCGCGTCATGTTTAAAAAACTTACCAATTGCATATGGTAAAGAAGTTTTACCAGTTCCCGAAATACCTTCTAAAATAATAAACTTCGATGTTCCTAACGCCGCAAACATCGTCCGAACTGTGCTCATATCATAATATAAACAAAGCTGAGAGGCGGCAAAACGGAAAAAACGATCAACAATTTGTTCTAAAGAAATACCAATATCACTAGGTGGAACTTCGACAGTTGTATCTAAATCAGCATATTTAATATCTATTGCTCCCAATTTTGGAAAGGCTTCTAAAACACGACGGTCACTACCTTCACCATCTTCACCTTCTGGTTGAAGACCAAAAGAATCAGCTTTAAGTTTTAAAATTTCATTTTTTTCTTGAATTGCTAAAAATAATTCTTTATTTAATTTTTGCACTTCATCAAGAAGTTTTTCTTTTGAAACACGGCGATTATTAAAAACAATAAGTTTACGAACTAAAAAATACATAACGTAACCAAGTGAACCAATAAGGGCAAAGACTAAAATAATAAAAACGACGAAGAGAATCCAGCCTCCTGCGCCGAATTGATGATTGTATGTTTGAAAAATTAATTTGTATTGACCAAAGTCACTACCAACTCCATACCAAGGTTCAGCAAAAATCGTTGCTAAAAAATGGCCTAAGTTTTTAAATAAAGCTTCAAACAACTCTCGAATGTAATTAAAAAATGCACTCATCTATTAACTCCAATAATATATGATAACTTTAGTTAAAGAAAAAATCACCCTTATTTTTAAATATCTTCTTCACTAGCAGCACTAAAGCGTAAGTTTGCACCGAACGATTTAGATCTAAGCTTGTTGCTAGAAAAGGCGTCCCAGCCTTCATACCAAATTTGAATTTTAATTTCGGCCACGCCTTTTGTGTCAGTTTTAGCAATTGGCTGACCATCAATAAATTCGGCGCTATAAGTCGAAAAAATTGTATGTTCTTGAAGGGCTGGTTTGTAGTTAGGGTGATCAATTAATAAAGGGCGTACGCCTTGTAATGTCCCTGCTTGATGAAGCGAGGGGGTTATACTAGTTTCCAAAGGAATACTTTCAGTAGTAATATCCCCCCAATTACTTTCATCTAAAGGTTCTAAGAAATCGCCATAAGCAATTTCATAACGTGAGCCAACTTCTGATTCATCATTTGGATTAATTTTAGATCCCTCAGGTGTGGCATCAAAAAATCCATCTTCATCTAAATCAAGGCGGCCCCCGACCGTTGTGTAATCATTTGTATCGCGACCCGGACTAATAATATCGCTCGTTAATTGGCTTTCAAAACCAAAACGCAAAACTTTCAGCAATTCTTCGCTGCCATAAAATTCATTGTCCGCGCCGATGAAGATGCCATAATTAGCAACTCCACTTGATGATGTCTCACCATTAGTTGCTTTCGCTACCCGAAATAATATTGTAAAAGAAATAAATGTTTCTTTATCAGCGGGTATTATTTGTTTTGCTTGTGGACGAGAACTACCGGCAATTGGTTCTTGATATAAGTTAATTGCATCACCTTTACTAAAACGTCGAGAAGTAATAGGCATAACTGCATTAGTAACCGAGAAACCATTGTGATAGATAATTTGTCGCAACGTTTGATTATTAACGACGTTGCTCGTCCAATAAACATAGCCGTCACCTTCAATTCCGTATTCATCTGGAACTAAAGAATATTTTTCTTGTTCATTAATCGAAATTGGTGTGGCGACACGAAAGCCTACTTCTCTTATGCCGACTTCTTCTTTATTTAAAAAGTCAAAGCCGATTGTCGTTGTGTTAGCTAAATATTCACCAATCGTATAGCCAAGATAAGAAATTAAGACAAACGCTGCTAAAACACTACTTGAAATCGAGGTTAAAATGATCGAACGTTTTTTACGCTTCTTATGATCATTAACTTCTTTTTCTATATTAATTTGACGCAAACGCAAGTCCTCCACTTTCTTAATAGAAATAGTCTAAAGAGACATCTTTGTTCGGTAAATTCACCATGTTTTGATTCTAACCCCATTACTTGTTAGAGATCACTTGTGAAAAGATGCCTTTCTCACTAACTTGTTTAGACTTGTTAGGAGTCCCTCTAAAGAATAAAACGATGCTAACCGAGAATTGCCCAGAATCAATTAGTTATCTTATTCTTTCGGCAACTGGCTACCATCGTTTTGAAGGCCCTATAGTTTTGCGTCGCTAAATTTCTTTAGTTTTGCCTTTTTCGGTATTGATTATATAACAACTCAATAATCTTGTAAAGCCTTTTAATCAAAATTAGTCATATTTCACTAAATTATTACATTTTACTATGTAAAGAATGCAAAAAGACATATACTTTATCCAGTTATAACAACCTTAAACATAAAGAAAAAACCACCTAGAGATGGCTTTTCTTCATCTATTAATAATATCTAAATTAATTATTTTTCTTTTTTAGCCGCTAATTCTTTTTCAAGTTCTTCACGTGCTTGACGACGCGCTTCTTCTAAAAGTTCTTCGTGCGATAAAGCCGCTACAGCGCCTTCTTTTTCCGTCATTAATGATTTAACAAGTAAGAAGACATTAAACAAGAATAGAATGATTAAAGGCAATACAATTAAAACAAAGAACCAAACAGGATTCATTTGTAACCATTTAATAAACATATTAGATGATTCCCCTAACGTAGTTAAGGCAACAATTGAAATAGTAACGAGAACAACGGTAAGTACGATCTGTGCGATAACTAAAACCAAATTCAGCCAGCTAGGCAATTTAATTTTTGTTTTTTCTTTATTCATATATGAGCTCCATGCATATTAAAAAAATATATTCTTTACGATAAAACTATCTTAATAGAAAAAAACTAGGGTGTCAAATTAAATTTATTCGACAAGCCCTAGTTATTTTAGAAAACTACGTTATAAACTTTGTAAGAAATTAAGCAATAACTGGTAATGCGTACATCTTAAGATCGATTTTAAAGACACCACCGATAGCAGCGTTAACTGCGTGTTCGTCTTCGCCTTCAATCCAAAAACGGAAAGTGACATCAACAGTTGGAGCAGCGGATGTAAGTGTAAGGAAGGGTTCATAATTGTCAGCAGCAGCTTCTGCTACAGTTGGGTAGTAATCAAATGCAGCGCCTTCCACAACGTCAGTTAAAACTTCAGTGTCAAGATATTCTTTAACACCCCAAGCTTCATCTTGGTCATCACCAGTTTTGGTTAAATAATTGTAAGTTGTTTCTGCTTCAGGTGAATAATGATAAAATGCAGCTCCACCTTTAATCGCGGCCATACGAACGGCTTTAACAGCAGCAACGTCTGCGGCATCAGCGCTTGCAGCGGTAACTGCAGTGCCTGCGTCAAAATAAACGTTTAAATCATTTGTTGATTGTGCGCCTGAGCCACGAGCGATTGTTAATGTAAAGTCAATTAAATAACCATCGGCATCACCAGCAGCGGCTAATGTAATATCATCAATACGATCGGCAACTTGGCCTCCGCCATAGGTGTTGGCCTTCCAGACTGGTTTGTAAAAATCAATACCGTCGCCGGAAATGTCAGTAACCTTGTTACCGCCTGAAAGAACAACATTATTAACAGTTTTACCATCATTAACATAATCATTAGTTGTGGCAGTCATAGTGTTTAGGGATGAAACATAGTGAACACTTAAGTCATTATCTTGTGTTTCAACGGTTGCGCTACTATATGAGATAGATGCGCTACGGACGGTTGTAAACCAAGCAAATGTTGAGCTGGTTGCAGCAATACCACTTAAAACAACGAGTCCCATAATTGTAAGTAATACTTTATTTTTCTTATTCATAATTTTAAATTCTCCTTTTGTAATGAATATTCTTTATTATAAGTTTACGGGTAATCCGTAAAGTTGTAATTCGATGTCGAATAATCCGCCAATGGCGTCATTATCACAATGAACATCTTCACCTTCGAGCCATGCACGGAAGGTAACATCAACTGAAGCTCCTTTTGCCACACTAGCAATTGCAGTTGTAGCACCATCAGCAGTAGTCACATCAGTGTATTCAACAAACGCATTGTAATAAGGTCCGGCGTGGACAGCGGTTGTATACCCGTCTACACTATAAAGGTCTTCACCAGCGTCTTCGACAATGTGCTTATGTCCACCAGCTTCTGCTTCAGGTGAATAAATTAAGACGACAGCATCAGCTGCGCTAATAACAGCTAAGCGTGCAGCTTTAACAGCGGCAGCATTTTTAGCTTCTTGAGCTAATTCTTCTGGTGTTGCAGTACCCCCAGCGTATTCAACTTCTTTAGCAATAATTTTTGTGTCTGGACCAAGATATACTTTCATATCATCATCACCAATATCGTCAAGACTAATCGTGATCGTAAAGTCAACGTAATAACCATCAGCGCTTGTTGCACCCACGGTTGGAATTTCATTAGCGACACGAGCAGATGGTTTGTCAAGTAGTGAATTCCAAACAGGTTTGTAAAAAACAAGACCATCACTTGAGACGTCTGTAATATCATTAATGCCATCTAAAATGATTTCGTTGGCACTGCCAGTATCAGTCATACCAGAGTTTAATGAAGATTTAAAAGCAATATCTAAATTACCTTCTTTAGTAACGACTTTCGCGCTGGAATAATGTAGGGAAGCTGTTCGCGCAGTATAAAACCAAGCAAACGTTGAACTAATAGCAGCAATTCCGCTTAAAAAAGCTAAGCCAATTGTTGCTAATAAAATTTTGTTTTTCTTATTCATGTAGAAAATCCTCCAATAGATTTCTCCTTTGTTGTTAAGGAGTTGTGAGGTCCAAATTGTTAATGGGACAATGGCCTCAAAGCGGGCAATTCGCTTCTAGTATCCATCAACGAGGGAGGTCAAATAAATACTAGCACCATTATTATAGTATGTTTTGTAACTAAAATGCAAGTATTATGTTGTTACGAAGTAACAAGAAATTAAATTTTTAACATTTTTAAAAGTTTTTTGAAAAAAATTCGCTTTATTTTTATAAATTTAGATTTTTTAAGTGAATAAGTGACTTTGAAAAATGTGTGATTTTTTTAGTTTTTGTTTCTTTTTAAAAAACCATTATTTTTGTCGTAAAAAATATTTTTTTGCCTTGTGATGTTTTTTATAATAAAAATTGAGTTTTTTTGAGACTATTTTAGCCTTTTTGAAAAAACTAAATTTTAAAAATTATAAAAGCTGTTTTGGATAAAAAAACTAGGGCTTTTTATAAGTAAATTGTTTGCCCTAGTTATTTTGTTAGTTTATAAGAATTAATTAAATGACTGACAATGCATACATTCTTAGGTCAATACTAAAGACACCACCAATTGCGGCGTTAACTGCATCATCGTCTTCGCCTTCAACCCAAAAGCGGAAAGTAATATGAGCAGTTGGATCAGCTTCAGTAAGTGTAAGAAGGGGTTTATAATTTGCGTCTTCAGCTTCGACAACAGTTGAAAAATATTTAAACTCAGAACCTTTTTCATTTATTGTCGGTGTTGAAGGGTCATCTTGAATACCTTCAACAGCATTAATCACATCTTCAGGATCAGCGGCATCACCTAAAATTGATGTATTAGAATAACCTAAAATAGTATAAGTAGTTCCACCACTGTCTTCACTTAAATAATTATAAAGAGGCTCCGCGTGTGGCGCGTAATAGAAAATAGGCTTTAAGGGGCTTATATCGTCTATTACGGGATTATCAGGGTCAGTAATGTCATAAGTAACATCTGTTTCAATTACGGCCATTCTTACGGCTTCAACGACTTTATTATTTCGATCTTGTTGTTCAATTTGAGCATTACTTGGATTTTGATTTTCGCCTATAACATCAATTGGCGAAATAAGTGTCCCACGATCAAAATAAATATTTAAATCATTTGGCGAATAAAGGTTAACACCACGAGCTATTTCTAAAGTAAAATCAATTAAATATCCATCAGCAGATTTAGTAAGATTGCCTTTATTATCTTTGTAAGATAAATCTATTTCATTAATATAGTCAGCTATACTTGCATCGCCTGGATCATAAGCACTCCAAACAGGTTTGTAAAAATTAATGCCATCGCCTGAAATATCAGTAACTTTGTTAAGACCAGAAAGGACAACATTATTAGAACTTTTTCCTTCATTAACAGAAAGATTTGTTGTTGCGGTCACTGAATTAAGTGATGATATATATTTAACACTTAGGTCGTTATTTTTTGTTTCAACAGTTGCGCTTGTAAAAGAAATTATCGCACTACGAACGGTAGTAAACCAAGCAAAGGTTGAACCAGTCGCCGCCGCACCACTTAAAACAACAAGGCCAATTGTTGTTAGTAATAATTTATTTTTCTTATTCATTTTTTTATTTCTCCATAAGCTTTTTATTGATCGTAATGTTTACGAATTTCGATTGTTTCAATTGTAAAAGTCAGACCTTGATAAACATTAGAGTTACCTAATGTTGATTTTTCATAAAAAACATCACCATTATCTTTTGAGGCAAATTTATAAAAAGTTGAGGGGTCGCCATCAAATTCAATCGTAAAAAAGATAATTTTTGTTTGCGCTGTTTCTGAAGCTTCAGCTAATGTTGTTGCAAGTAAGAACATTTCTTCACTCTCGTCAAAGACATCACCACTAGCAGGTGTTAAGGCTTCAACAAAAGTTTTAGCTTCAGCAGTAATTTCTGTGTTTGTCATATTCCCATCACTTGTGTGCGAGTATATATTAATTGCCTGCGCGAGTGTAATTGCCTCCTCCGTATCAACATCATAAAAATGTAAAGAAGGTGGAGACTCATAAGAAATAACTGCAACTTCAACTACTTGATCGATTGCACTTGGTTCAATATTTACTTCTAAAGCATAAGTAAGACGATAATATGGTTGTTTAAGTGGTAAATAAAATTCATGAAAATGTGGTGAAACATCAGTGAAGTCGCTTGAATAGTCAGTAACAGTCACAATACTTTCATCGCCGTAAATAAGACTTGGACCTTTATAACCTTCGGCATTATTTGCTTGCAGGTGTTTTAATGAATAAGTAACACCTTGCTCAACATTAACTTTTAAAAAGTTTAAATCTTGAGCGTGTTGAAAATAAAACCAAGCGTAAGTTATATAAGCTAAAGATGCAACAGAAATTGCTAAAGCCATCACTGACATAAGAAGCTTAAATTTTAATTTTGATGATATATTAACTTTTTTCATCTTTTTACATTGTTCCTATCGTTGCCGTAGCAAAACCAGATGTATTTTGTAATTGCCAAGCTGAATTTGAAAGTGTTGAATTACCATAAACTCTTGAAGAAGATAAAAATGCTGAGGCTGTCCGGTAAAAATAATAAGATGCACTTGTACCTGGGCTTGTGATATTAGAGCCAACATCAAAATATACTCTAACACCACTATCACGGCTCCAATTGCTCCATGTTCCAGCACTATAAGTAGGAATTGCTGAAATATAATCAACACTATTAATTTGACGACTTAAGCCTCCTTCTTTTGATGTAAAAAATAAATTTAATTCTAAAATCTTTAAACTAAATGAATCGATACTAAAGATAGATTTTGTCAAACGATTATCGCTACTAGCGAAATCTTGCGTGTTCGTTAATGTGCCTGTTTTACCAACACCTAAACCAATCATCGCATGAAAATCACCCGTAAAGCCCATTTTCGATACGTTAATATTAAAATTAATTTCTTGTTCAACAATTTGATTAGTAAGAGGATTGCCAAATTCATCCTTCATAATAATTGGGTGATCATTTGGATAGTAAAGAGGTCCATCATCATCACTTTTAGACGAAAGATCAACCCAATAGTCCTCACTAACTTTTGAAGGGTAATTAAGCCAACTACCAGTAGCAGTAGGGTCATAAGCATTATATAAAATTTGGAACTTATTATTTTCACTGCCACTAGAGACATAAGTAATTTTTATTTTACCTTCGTAACGTTGATCTGTTCGTGAAAATAAGTTTCGCCATCCACCAGGCAAGCTTTCGCTTGTCATATAAATCCACATTGCATTATTTAAAGTAAAATTCTCATTTTTACGTCCTAAGTTTAAAATACCGCCTTTTGTACTATAGACATAGCCGGTTAATGCTTTGTTGTCATACGATAAAGCAGGTTCAGATAAACTACCGTAAGTAGCTACACCGTTTGAAAGAGTTGGGTAAAAACGAATATAACCTGCTTCAGCATCACTTAAACCATAATACTTTGACATGTTAACAGCGCGATTATTCGTCGTTGTCATATAATTAGCAATTTGGCCGTGGGCAGTTGGATAAGTCGGTAAAGTAAAGTTTTCTGCGGCTATATTTGGCGGAATTGGATTACCATTTTCATCAACACCTATAATTTCAGGGAAATTAAAATAGCGTTGAGCAAAAGTCGCGTTTGAGTCGTCTTTAACGTTGTCGTTAACGGAGCGGCCAATTAATGTTGTAAATGAACTAACAGGTCGTCCTTCAACAATTAATTTGGCATTATTTGTCGCTGATTTAGAAGTGCCTCCATAAAGACCTAAGTGTCTTGTTTCGCCATCTAAATGACCAATAAAAAAACCAACATAAGTTTCATGTGGACCCATACCTTCATCAACACCTGCATGCATCGTTTTCCAATGTCCAGGATTTATATTATTTGCTGCATCTAAAATATTAACATTATTATCGTGGGTCACATTTATGTGCCATCTTTCTAAAAGATAAGAAATAATTTTGTTTTCATAAACGCCATATACTCTTGCCGTTAATTGAACGGGAAAATATTCACCAGACTTTGCCCCTGATGGAGCTTGAACAATCCAACGGTTATTACTACTATTGTAGTAAAGACGATCAGTATTTGTACTCTTATAATAAATATCATAAGTTACTCCACCGGCCGTAATTGTTGATTGGTTGGTTGTAAAGTAAGCAGATGTCGAACCACTTTTTCTTGTTAAGGTCAGTTGTAGACTTGCTGCGCCAGTTGTTGGATGAGAAAATAGCTCTGCCATTGGATTAGCATTAGATTCATGATCAGGGTTATTTTCACTCGTTACTTTAATCGTCGGCGCACTTAAAATAAAATCAGTAACACTTGAACCCATCGATGTATATCCAAACATTCCGATATCTGAAGTTTGGCCGCCGTTAACGACGAGGTTATTAATTCTTTTACCGTTGCCGTCAAATTGTGAATAAAATGGATAATCTTCACTACCTATCGGTCGTAAATCATCACCACTCCAATCCATTCCGGCAGTTGCAATATTATTACTTAATTGAAAATGTGTGTTTTCGTTAAAAACACCTAAAATGTTTAGTTTTTGTAAACTTCTTAGGTGATCTGGCGTGGAAATTGTATAGGGGTCACCACTTGTGCCGCTCCCTCCTTCAAAATAAGATTTTAAAAGACCAGTGTTAAAATCAACTGGTGTTTCAAAGCGCGTATTATAAACATACGAAGCATACGAAAAAGATATTGCCGCTGCAGTTGCTACAACAATCGTAGAAATTAAAGATAAAATAAGCGCTATTTTCTTTTTCATATTTAATCTCCAAACGGGACAAGCGAATATTCAAATTCAGTTACTAAACGTAAACCAAAGGTTGTTTGTTTATTTACAATATTTGCTGTTTCTTTTAAATAATTATAAAAAGTTAGTGGATCGATGCTAACTTCAATAATGACACTCATATAAAAATTAGCTTCATAAAAATCAATGTTTTGCGAAGTAACACCTAAGGCAAAATAAGAATTGCCATTATCTTTTAGTAAAATACCAGTCGATGCATTATATCCATCGTATAGTTCAACGTAAGGTTTGCTAGCTAAGGCATCTATACTAACAGGTGTTGCATAATCAATTGGATCACTTAAATTATTACTAACAACGTGGTAACGATAAGAAAAATTAGTAAACTCGGGTGTTGAACCACTAAAAGATTCAAGCCATAACGAAAGAGTAATATAAGATTCTTCAACAATTGTAAAAACTTGTAACTCAAGATAATAAGATGGTATTTCAAGAGCGTTCATTGAAACTTCATCAAAAGATAAATCCATTAAATCCCAAGTAGGATACATTTCACCATTTGTATCATCAAAAGTAAAAATTAATCCATCCTGAGAGGAAGAAACAGGACTTGCGGTGATATTAGGTGTTGCATTCACGACTGGGGTAATTTGATTAGCTTCATCAACGTCATAACCTCTTTTAAACATATAGCCATCAACACGAGCTTCAGCACTTCCTGCAACTAATTTAATTGAATCGACTTTAACATTTAAACTTAACCAGGCAAAAGTAAAAGATGCAATTAAAGCCCCACCAATCGTCAATGTGATGAGTGTTGAGATTAAAATTTTGCTTTTAGTCTTTAGTTTCATTAATTTAAAAAAGTAGCACTTTACCTTTCCTGACGTAGAGGCAACTGGCTACCTTAATGTAATTAAGACCCTATAGCTTTGCGTCACTAGATTACTCTAGTTTTGCCTTTTCTATCAAAATAATACATAGTATTTCGTTATTTGTCAATAAATATGTACACGTCAAATTCTTATTTATATATACTAGCCATACTATGAATAATATTCATTTGCTAATATTTAGATAATTATTTATACTAATATTTGTAGCTAGCTCTAGTTAGACTTGCTTTTGATTTAAAGAAATAAAAATAAAACAAAATGGGATTAAGAGAATTCGTGAGCCTTTTTACTACTAATAGTTTTTTACTACTTATTTTGTTTTTTGCCTATTGGCATATTCAAAAACAATTAGTAAGAGGCGAACCTCAACATCATAATATTCGTTCGATGTTCATTTTATTAACTGGCTTAATACTCGTCGATTCAGCAGTATTTTTTGTATATAGCCTCCCAGCAACGCCTTCACTTCTTTTAATTTTTAAAATTTTATTATTTTGCGAAATAATTTCCTTTCCTGCTGTTGGGTTTGTGAGATACTTATGTGTTTGGCGAACAACTAAACCTAAAATTGCTCGAAAAATAAATATTATCGTTATTTCTTCAATTATGAGTATTAACGTTATTTTAGCGGCGTTATCTCTTGTTCCTAATTGGAGTATTTATTTTGAATTTAATGGTTTAACTTCTGTTAATTTAGGAAAAGTGCATTGGATTTTTATTGTTTTAACAGTAATCCCTTATGTTTTTTCACTAATAATTAACTTCGTAAAATGGAAAGAAGCAAAACAAAGATATAACCCTTTTATTATTTTGTTAATATATATTATTCCCTTGATTGGTTTAGTTTTTCAATATAGCACGGCAAATTATCATCTATTTTTAATTAGTATGATTTTAACATTCACTGTTGTTGTTTTAGATTTACAATATCATTATGCGATTACTGATTTTTTAACTGGATTATATAATCGTCGTAATTTAATTAAACATCTTTCTAACACGATGGCAAATCTTAAGCCAGATGAAATATACGCCGGCTTCATGCTTGATATAAATAATTTTAAATCAATTAATGACCGATATGGTCATGGTTTTGGTGATCAAGTTTTAATTGATATTTCTAGCTTACTTTTACAAATGGTTTCTCGAGGTAATTATGTTGCCCGTTTCGGCGGCGATGAATTTGTCGTTATTGCTCGTATTTATGATGAAATCGATATTGAGGCAATTAGACAAAAAATTGTTAAGGCGTGTGAATCTTATAATGAAGTAAATTATAAAACACATACAATTACTTTTAGTATTGGTGTGGCGACTTTTAAATTAGGTGATAATCATACTTCATCACGCTTTTTAGAATTAATTGACCAAAGAATGTACGCTGATAAAAAAGAATATAAAGAAGCACAAAATAAAAGAACAAATTAAGTCGTTTTAAATATTAGTTAGTCGTTATTTTTTATTATCTTTTTTTATTTTATAAAAAGAGCGATCATCAAACGCAAATAAACGACTTGTAAATTCACCTTCATTTGTTAAATCATAAGCTTTATCAAGCATCGCCATTTTTGCATCTAAGTCATCAATTAAATTTAATAAAACAGCTTCTTTAATCATCGGTAAAACGGGTGAACCATATTCATATTTACCATGATGAGATAAAACTAAATGAGAAAGTAACATCGGTGCTTCTGAAGTAATTTTTAACTTTTCTTTGGCAATTTGAATTTCCGCATGCGTAATCGAAATATGACCAACAAGTTTGCCTTCGATTGTATATTTAGGAATGATTGGTCCACTTAATTCAATTGTTTTACCTAAATCATGAAGTAAAACACCAGCAATTAATAAATCACGATTTACATCATCATAAATTTTAACTATCGCTTCAGCTAAATCACACATTTGTAAAGTATGATGAATTAAGCCGGAAACGAATTCATGATGAAGACGCACTGCTGCTGGATAAACAAGAAAATCATCATAATATTTTTTAAATAAATATTCAGTTATTAATTTAATATCTTCATCTTTAATTGAGTTTAGGTAGTAATCTAACTTCTTTTTTAATTCGTCTAGTGGGACGGGCGAACTACTCGTAAAATTACTCGCATCAAATTCGCCTTCGTTAGTTTGTTTTATATGTAAAATTTTTAATTGTAAATTATCACGATAACTCGTTACATCTCCATCAATATAAACGATATTACCAGGGACAAGAAAAGATAATTCTTCGTCACTTACTTCCCATCTTTTACCTTCGATTGTCCCGGTTTTATCCTGCAAAGATAAAGATAAGAAAACTTGCCCATTTGCCGTTGTGCCTTTTGTGGCGTTAGCAATTAAAAGCGGGCCTCTAAAAAGATCACCTAATTCAAAATCTTTAATCCATTTCATATTAATCTTCTCCCTTTTTTATCTTAGCAAATATATGTTCATAACGATATCCTTTTCTTAAAAGGATTTCAATTAGTTCTTCTTTGTTTAATTGTTTTTTAAGGCGTTTAATTTTTAAATAATCAAGATCTAAAGCTTTAAGTTCTTTTTTTAAATCAAATGATAAATTATCGCTAATTAGTTTATTAATTAAATTAGACTTATAACCAAGACGAAGATAAGCTAAATAAATTTTTTGTTTTTTATTTAAAAAATTATTTTGATCATATTTTTTTTCAATTTGCTGAAAAAGATTTTCGGCGCGTTTATATTCTTCGTTTTCATCAAAAAAAAGATTATTAATAAGTTCATTAGAAAAGCCTTTTTCCTTAAGTGAACTTATCATCCGTCTTTGTCCATAACCTTTAATTTGATATTCTAAAACGTATTCTTTAATTAAAGATTCATCGTCTAAAAGTTGGCTACTATTTAATATTTTGATAACTTCTTGGACTTGGTTAAAACTCGCTCCTTTTTTAAGAAGCTTTTCTTTAATTTGTTTTTCGCTAAAACGCGATCTTGCTAAAGAATTAAGCGCGCTTTGTAAATAAGTATCAAGTAATTGTCTTTTCTTAATTTCTTTAATTTGTTGATGGGAAACGACTTTATTTTCATATAAAAGAAAATCGCTAAATGTATGATGTGAAATTTTAATTTCTTCATCACTAAAAACTAAAACAACGTCCTTTTTTAAAACTTTTACTTTTAGTAAAACTTTACCAAGTTTTTCTACGAGCGCGTTCATATACTTCTATAATATTTTGATAAAAAGTTTCGATTGAATAAGGGGCAATACTCTTTTTAGCTTTGTGACGAATTTTATTTAATTTTTCTTTCGGTGTTAATAATAAATTTTCTAAAAGCGCCGGAAAGTCTTTTTCATTTTGATAAAAAAAGCCAGTTTCTTTATCAGAAATAACACCGATTAAATTAGCATCATAACGTGTTAAAACGATTAAGTCGCTTGCCATTGATTCCATAAATGTTAGGCCTTGAGTTTCGCTTAGTGAAGCACATAAAAAGAATTCACCTAAATGATAATAATATTGAACTTCATCAGGTAAAACTTTACCAACAAATGTAACATACTTAGAAATTTTTAATTCTTCACTTAAAATTTGTAATTCTTCAAGCGCAGGTCCGCCACCAACAACAAGAAGTTGCGTTTTAACTTTTGGATTTGTTTTTAAAAAAGCTGCATAAACTTGTAAACAAACATCAATGCTTTTTTCTTTTGCAACTCGTCCTAAAATAATAAGCGTAACAACATCTTTATCGGGCGTATATTTTTCTTTTAACTTTTTAAGTTTTGTTTTATTCATATTTTCTAAAGCAAATTTAGAAAAATCAATACCTGTAGGCACAACATTAATATATGAGTCGACTCCAATATGACGAAAATAATCTTTTGTTTTAATACTTGGAATAATAAATTCATCAACTGTATTTATAATTCCTTTTGAAAGTCTCCTCACAGTCGTTTTAGCAAGACGATCAAAATAACCTTTAGTCATATAATGTGTATAATCTTCATACATTGTATGATAAGTATAAACTTTTGGTAATCTTAATAAACGTACGACGATGTGACCAAAAATACCAATACCATAATCGGTTTGAATATGTACTAAATCAGGCTCAAACGCTCGAATAACTTTCATCGCTTTTGAATTAAAAATCCAACTCATCCGATAACCATATAATTTTTTAAGTTCGGCCCCTGGTATTCTTAAAACACCATTAATATAAGTAACATTTTTTGTATGCGGATTCGTCGTTACAACTAAAACATGATGCCCATTAGCAACAAGTGTCTCAAATAAAGACCTTGTCGAGGTTGCAACACCATTAATTTCTGGTGGATAAGTATCGGAAAATAAAACGATGTTCATGAATTTCTACACCTTATTTAATAATTATTGTATCCCAAGAATCCTCATCATCAAAATGTTTAGTTTTCTTTTTAGCCTTTTCTTTCTTAGGTTTTTTTATCTTTTCTTTTTTTGGTTTTTTTGCTTTCTTTTCTTCGATTGCTTCAATTTCGCTTTCGTTCTCTTCATCTTCAATCTTAGTTTTTTTCGGCGTTAAAAATTTAGAAAGGCCACGAAGCTTTTCTTGAATTTCTTTACGTGATAAACGTGCTGTTTCATATAAAGTATCGGCACTTCGTTTTCTTTCTTCATACGTTTGCATTTGTAAATTAATAAAGGTTTTACGATCAGCAAGTTCGATATGTTCTTTCGGTGAAGCACGGTAAAAGGCTGTGACGAGGCCGGCTGTTAAAACGATTAAATGGAAAGTTGCTGCTCGCCAAATAATTTGCGCGGCAACCGTATTAACTTGTGTATTATAAAAATTATTGAAAATAATTATAAAGAAATATTCACTAACACCAGCCGAGCCTGGTAAAGGCATTAAGCCAGTAACCATTTGATGATAACTTGAAAGGAAGACGCTATCCCAAAAACCTTTAAACGTAATCGCTCCGAGTGTTGTTTCATTATATGCATTTAAAGCCACACCACTAATCCACGGAATTGAATATTTACTAATTAAAGAAATAGCAAATAAAAGCATAATCAATAGTGTAACAGGGATGTTTGATTGTAAACGCCGAAGCTCAATTTTAAAGTTTTCAACTTGAATTCGTAGTGATTCTCGTATTTCTTCGGGTTTTTTAATAAGTTTAAGGCGACTTCCTAAGCCAATTCCAAAGTGCATAATAAAGTTATGAAAGCGATGTGAATAAGACATTAAAAATAAAAGCAAAATAACTGACAAATTAAGAACAAAGCCAATAATAGTTAAGACATTAATTGGAATATTTTTAATTGTTAAAAATCCTAAATCAAGATTAAACGGCTCCATGCTAAATAATAAATCACTTTTAACAGCAACCGCAATGATACCTAAAATAACTAAAACGCTTTGATACAAAATAAAAGACATGACCATAATTGAAGCACCATTAGAAGGTTCAACATTTTGCTTACGCATCGTATAAACTTGCATGATTTGCCCACCAGAGGCTGAAGGAGTCACACTATTAAAAAAGGCTCCGACCATCGATGTCGCTAAACCTTGATGGTAATGATATCTTCTTGTATAAAGTCGTGCAAAAACAAAAATAATTAATCCATCGATTAAATAACTAAAAGAAACAAGCGCAACAATTAAAACTAAATAACGCCAATCACTTGTTTTAAGAGCGTATATTGTCTCATTAAAATTATCTTTAAGTGAAAGAAAAATAGCTAAAACAGTAATAACAATGACAAGCGTTAAATAAAGAACATAACGTCGTCTACCACTTTTTTTCTTTTCAAGATTAATTTCTTCTTTATTAATTTCTTCCATAAGTTTTTAACAATGTTTATTTTAACACATTAGCGCCAGTGTGCGTACGCAACAAACGATTAATTACTAACTATATATAAATTAAAAAAATAAAAGAAGTTTAAATTAAATAAAAAGAAATAAGATGCCAATGAATTGTAAAATCGTGCCGAGTAAAACAAATATATGGAAAATACCATGCATCCATTTTGTTTTTTTACCAACTGTATAAAATAAAACACCAATTGTGTACATTAATCCGCCTAGTAACACAAAAAGAAAAACGTTAAAAGAAAGAAACTTAATTGCCGGAAAAACAATGGCAATAACCCAACCCATAATAACGTATAAAAAGATGCCAATAACTTTTGTTGCTTTCGAATGAAAATTAAATAAATTCATTAAAACACCAGTTAGAAGGCCAACAAACTGAATCGCCATAATAATTATTCCATAATAAGAGCCATTTAAAGCAAAAGCACATATCGGCGCATAAGTCCCTGCAATTAAAAAATAAATAGCGGAATGGTCAAGAAGGCGAAGTGGTTTCTTATAAATCGATAATTGATCTGTGTAATGATAAAAAGCCGAGGCAAAATATAAAAGCATTAAAGTAAATAAATAAAATAAAAGTGAAGCGACTTGTAAAAATGTAAATGTTTTATCTTTTGAAAACAAAATAATTAAAACGAAAAAAATTACACCAAGTGCAAGGCCAATAAGATGACTAATCCAATGAAACCTTTCTTCTTCGTTTGTGTACGTTGGTAAATCGTGTTTTTTAATTTTTTCGTAAAAATAATTTAAGACTAATTTTCTCATACATTCACCTTAAGAAAAAAAGGTCATTTTGAAAACCTAATAAAAAAAATGTTTAAAGAGAATATTAAAATGAAAGAGTAGAGTTTTAAAAAGCACTCTCTTATGAGTAGAATCACAAAACTTTTGTTAAAAAATCTCTGTAAATAATGAAAAAGAAAGCTAATATTTTATTTTAAAATAACTAATTACTTTTTTATATTTGTCTTGACCAGATAAACAAGTATTTATTAGATAGCCTTTTTCGAGTGGGTATTCTTTTAAGCCCCGATAATAAAAAGCTATGCCACCATTTGTATTTTCTCGCTCAAACCACAAAATATTCTTTAGTTTTCTAAATGTTTTCAATAGATTTCTTTAGTTTTCTAAATGTTTATTTAAGGTTTTAATTGTCGTTGATCCGCTATTTGTGATAGTTGTGTAAGAAAACAATCCATCTGAATTATCTAATTGATTTACTTCAGAATATTTTTTTAACTAAAACCTGAGTTGCGTTTTTAATTTATCGAACTTAAAAGAGTGTTATTCTAAAGTAAAGGTAATTAATTATGAAAAGCAAAATAATGAACGACCATATGAACTTAGAATATACAAAAAATAATATTGAGCCTATTTATAAAGTTAATAAAGAAGCCATAATCTTACTTATCGGTCAAGCTCCTGGATATAAAGCTCAAATAAATAAGAAGGTCTTTTACGACCAAAGTGGCAAAAGGCTACGTGATTGGCTAGGAATTAATGAAGAGATTTTTTATTCGCATAAAATTGCTGTTTTGCCAATGGATTTTTATTATCCGGGGAAAGGTAAAACTGGCGACTTACCGCCTCGTAAAGGATTTGCAAATAAGTGGCATCCTTTATTAATTAAAACAATGCCTAATATTAAATTAATTATTTTAATGGGAAGATACGCAATTAAACATTATTTAAACGAAGATAACGTAACTTTAGCTGTTAAAAACTATCAATCATATTTACCAAAATATTTTCCTTTAATTCATCCGTCGCCGCTTAATCAAAGATGGATAAGTAAAAATGATTGGTTTTATAATGTATTAATTGATTTAAAAATAATTGTAAATAAAATCTTAGAATTTTAAAAAGTGCTTAAAGTTTTCTAAGTGCAAGACCAAAGGACTCAGGACCAATATGAATTGCAAGTGCAGGTGTAACTGCTTTAATTTCAAAATTCCGAACTTTACTAAATACAGATTTTACATGTTCAATTACACTTTGAATTTTTTCATCAACGCGCGCAACTAAAACAGTTAAATCATACTTTTGACAAGATTTTATAAATTCATAAGCTGTTTCGAGTAATAAATTTATTGCTTTAGAATAGCCAATTGTTTTTTTAACGGTATAGTAAACACCATGTTCATTACAAGAAATAATTGGTTTTAAATTTAAGATGTTTGCGACTGTCGCGGCAACAAGACCTATTCTTCCACCACGCTTTAAATATTCTAATGTTCCAATTGTAAAGAAAACTTTTTGGTCATTAAGCTTATTAATTAAAGTAGTATTAATTTCTTTAAATGATTTTCCTTCTTTAATCATTTCAAGCGCAAGATAAGCACTATAGCCACTACCTTTTGAAATGTTTAAAGTATCAATTACACTAATTACTAAATCACTATAATCTTCGGCAATCATTCTAATAACATTGTAAGTTCCACTTAAACCCGATGAAATTGTCATAGCGATAACGTGAGTATATCCTAGTGATTTAATATGTTCTAAAGTTTCGTAAATTGTTCTTGGATTAGGAAGCGAAGTTGATATTTTATGATTATCTAATTTTGCTAAAACCTCATCTAAATTAATGCTTTCACCATCAATATATGTTTGTTCGTCAATTTGAACAATAAGTGGCAAAACAAAAATATCTTTAGATAAGTCTTTTGCGACATCCGCACCTGAATCAACTAAAATGGCAATCTTTTCTTTTTTCATTTGTTTTTTTCTTATTCAGCTAAGCCTACTTTAATGACTGAATAATACTCTCCTTCATCGGCAATAATTAATTATCTTATCTTTTTTAATTATTTTTTAAAAAATATTTGTTTGCTATTTTTTTAAACGCTATAGCAAATAGTTTAATAAAAAGTAACAAAAACGTAAATAGACTTCATTATATGTAATTAATTTTAGCATTTTTAATAATTCCTTAACAACAATATATCGTGTACATTATTAAAGAAAATTTACTCTAAAAATAATGTTTTTAATTTTTCTAAATCATCGAGATTTAAATTAAGTTTTTCTTCGGCATAGTCTTTAAATGAAGGATATTCATTAACAATACTTAAAAAACTATTTAAATATTCTTCTTTAACAATCATCGCATCTTTAATTTTATTTAGTTCTTTTTCACTCACGTTATTTTTTCTTAATTTATCAAGTTCACTTTCAACATAATCTCTTACATATTCAAGAGAAAGTAAGTAATTTTCCATAACATCTTTTTGACTAACATCTAAACTTAATAATAAAAGAGTTGCCAAGATGCCTGTTCGATCTTTCCCAGCGGCGCAATGAAATAAAATAGGTTCGCCATTTAACTTAATAATATCTTTAATAATTTCGCCAAACATCATTGGATATAACGCCATTTCTTTATAAATACGAACCATATAATGATTTTCACTAATTAAAATTGCTGCTTCTTTACTACTTGATAAATCTAGGTTTAGATTTTTAAAAATTCCTTCTAGTGAATTAAGAACAGGATAGTGTTTATATTCAATGCCACTTGGTAATACATAAGGAGCTTTTTCAACTTCTCGGCTACTTCTTAAATCATAGACAGTCTTAATTTTAAGCGAATTTAAAGTTTCTTCTAAATCTATACTATTTATATTTAAACTTCCACTTCTAAAAAGAAGGTTATCTTTTACTTTTTTGCCTTCTTTATTCGTGTATCCGCCTAAGCATCTTAAATTATTAATTTTTTTATTCATTTTATCTACTTCTCATTTCTTAAAACATTATAGCAAATTAACCTCAATGTTGAGTCTTTGATTCAATTTAATTTTTAATAAAATCCTCAGAAAGTTTAGAGGTTAGCGTTCACATTTTTATTCTTTAACTTAAACCTAACTTATTCTTCGGTAGTTATTTCACCAAATAATCTAAATCCTTTTTTATTTGACTTACCACTTACTCTTTTAAAGGTAAACGGCTTTTTATAATGCTCACTAGCAACGGCATAGTGACAAAGCGCTATTCCGATATCTATAGTTGTGATTTTATAAAAAAAAGATATCGGAAATTTTAACTTTTGTTCATATACAACTATTTTATTATTTCTTTTTTCAAAAAACCATGGTTGAAAATTAATGCCTGAAGGTGCCAAATGAACCGCCTTCATTAAGTCGTCTTCTGGTGCATTAGTAATTGTTTCAATTTTTTTTCTTTTAAACTCAGAAAGTTTTCTTTCTATTGACGCTTCTGTCTTACCAAAAGCTATGGCGATAATATCATTTTTGCTATGACTTTTTCCTTTTTCTTTTGTTTTACCTTGCCATACACTGCCAATCCCTTTTGTGTGAAGCCATAAGACAAACTTCTCTCCTATGAATCCGGCATTTTCTTTTTCATACTTTTTGCCTTGGCCACTTATTATAAGATAATGTGGCGCGCGAACATTAAATATTCCTTTTGTATTACTTATTATCCTATAATCGAGTTTGATGTCTGTATATAGTAATTCAAAGCTTTTCAATGTAGTAATCATTTCATCTAGCTCTTTTTCACTTAAAGGATTATCGCTAAACTTTCTCGTTGATTTTCTTTTCGTAATGGCGTTAAATAAATTCATTTTTTATCTCCTGTTTCTATTATATTGTCTAATTCCAATTAAAATATCAGGTTTAAGTATAAAGTGTCTAAAAAAAGTGTTCTCCTTAATTAAGTTATTGCCATAAAAAATTATATCTTCTTTTCTTTTTTGCTCAGATAAATTAATTTCATAACCAACGGCCTCTTTTAAATCACTCGCAATCTTGACGCCTTCTTTAGTATAAATCTTAGTTTTACCATTCATTGTGAATTTTAATTTCTTCATCAGCTTTCCCATTATTCCCGGCATATGTTCGAGTTTACCAATACTATTTACATAAATCACAGGAACTTTAAAAGCATTTTTATATAAGTTACAAAAATAGTCATTTGTTTTAGTTTCTTCATCGTCTTTTTTAGGATTTGCAGGACTACCGTGAGGAAAGACAATTAAAGAAATGTTTTCATTCTTTATACTTTCATAAAAGTGTTTGCGGCGTGAATCATAACAAATAGCAACTCCTACATTTCCAAATGGCGTTTTAATAATATTATTATATTTGCCTCTTTTAAAAACTGCCGCCTCTCCTTCACTTTTTGTCACGACACCATAAACTTGTTTTTTATTAGCAATTAAATAGCGATTATAATAATTTCCATCTTCATAATCGACATATCCCACACCAACAAATGTATTAAATTTTTCTGCAAGTTTAAGAGCCCAAACTGAAGTATCTTTACTAGATTGATCAGCATATTCCCATATCTTTTGATTCGGCATGTAACTGGGTATTGCTAATTCTGGTAATAAAACTAAATCAGGAGAAGGTAGTTTTGAAATTAATGATTCAATGTAGTGTTTTCTTTCCTTTAGTCCTTTTATATCGTTATTTAATTCTAAAGCAAATATTCTCATAAGTTTACATCCTTCCTAATCATATATTACCTTTTAACGGGCATTGATTTAAATACTTCTTATATTTGTGTCGTTATTGAAAACTTACCGACAAACTAGCTGAACGTGCAATTAAGCCGTTTGTCATTAACCATAAAAATTTATGAATGCCAGTTCGTATTTAGATACAAAATACATAACAATTATCTTTTCGATTATCCGCACTGCTTTAATTAACGGTTTTGATATTAACAAATATCTCATTTACGTTCTTAATAACCTTGGTAAACTAACGATTGAAGAGTTACTACCTTATATGACAAAACTAACCACAAAAGTAAAAAAATAGGAAAGTCCGCCAAAATCCGCTACTATCGGATTTCGCCCTGCTATCAAAAAAGCCCAAAAATGGATCTTTTTATCGATTTTCCGTATAGTGTTATTTTTTGACCTATACGCAGCTATCGCCTTTTTTTGCGAAAATTGCAAAAAACAAATAAAAAAGTTTCCTTTCTTCTGGTGCGTGTTTACATTTTCCACTCTCCAAGTTTTGGAAGCTAGTTCGTCTAGAACTAGTCCTTAATAATTTAAATAAACGCTCCTTTGAGGAACTATTGCCTTGGTCATCTTTCGTTAAAGAAAATATTAATAACGTCGGATAATTGTGTAAGCTGATGTGTTTTATTGCACACTTTATTTAGACACAGCTTTATTTCTAGCTCACTCTCAAATCGTTAAAAAGTTCAAAATCATTTCTAACAATTAAGGTTTTTTTGAAGGAATCTTCTACCGCTCTAAACGGTCGTAATTCCCAAATTTTTTTTCTTCAGTTGCCATTTGATAAGCTGATTAAATACAGTATCTTTTATCAGCTTTATTATACGAAATTGATTAAAATATACTTTTCTTATCCAAAAGGAAGTCCTCAACCAATTTTAAATGTTTTATGCCATTTCTAGACATATCTAAAGGGTCCATTGAGATAACAAATTTCGGATGATTATCTTTAATTGATTCTAATGCTGAGAACTCTCTTTCATATGCTTTATCACTGCCTATCAAGTATGATACTTGAATATATGCTATACTATTTTCTTTCATAGCAATGAAATCTATTTCTTTATTATATAGTTTACCTATATATACTCTATAGCCCCTTGAAATCAGCTCATTATATACAATATTTTCAAGTGTATTTGAATACGATATATTATTAGTATTTGACCTAATAGTCCTAAATGCCAAATCTGACAAATAATACTTTTCTTCAGTTTTTAGAACTTTCTTACCTTTAATATCATAACGATAACATCGATTTGCAATCTTGGAATTAACAATAAAATCTAAATATCTGTTAATTGTATGTATCTTTGTATTTACGAACTCGCTTTTTAAATATTTTACGATTGAAGCAGAACTAAAAGTTGTTGCTGGATTAACACAAACATAATCAACTAATCTCTTTAATAACGATCTATTTCTAATCTTAACTCTATTTAAAATATCTTTGTCGATAATTTGATTAGTTACACTTTCAACATACTTAAATATTTGTTCTTCCTCCTCATATTCAAATCTCTTAGGCAGTCCGCCATAAATAATATAGTTTTGAATGTTAAATTCAATTGGACTTTTTAATTGCTCTATATACTCAATAGCCTCTGTATAAGTGAAAGGTAAAATTGGAAACTCGATATAACGGCCCGTTAACTTTGTAATCAATTCTCCACTTAATAAATAGGAATTGCTTCCTGTAACAAAAACAGACATATTAAAACTTGTTCTATATGCGTTTATGATTTCTTCAAAATCTTTAATATTTTGTATTTCATCAATAAACAAATAAGTTTTTTCTTTTTCGTTTGTATAAAGCCTATCAATTTCTTTTTCTAATTGCTTTCCGGTTTTAAATCCTTTGTATTCTTTAGAATCTAAATCAATAAAAATAATTTGTTCTTTTTTTACATTAGATTCTAAAAGTTCATCTACAATTTGGTTCATTAAAAATGATTTTCCTGATCGTCTTACCCCAGTAATTACTTTAATTAAATCATCATTATAAAATGGTCGAATCCTATTTAAATATATTTCTCTTTTAATCATATAATCACCTTTTAACGGGCATTAATTTAAATATTTTTCATATTTATGCCCTTTAATATCTGTATTTTAACATAAAACGAACAAAAAACAAATGTTTTATAATGATAAATACCCCTAAATTTTGGATTTATTAAGTTTATTTTTTACCTATACTTTACACTCTCCAAATTTTGGAAGCTAATTCAACTCAAACTGGTGCAGTTAACAGGACTTGAACCTGCACGGGTCTCCCCACTAGATTCTAAGTCTAGCGCGTCTACCAGTTCCGCCATAACTGCCTAAATGGTGCCGTCTAGAGGACTTGAACCCCCAACCTATTGATTACAAATCAATTGCTCTGCCAGTTGAGCTAAGACGGCACATACTTAATGGTGGGCACTATAGGGATCGAACCTACGACCTCTTCCGTGTGAAGGAAACGCTCTCCCAACTGAGCTAAGCGCCCGAGGGTAGGGAGTCTTTTATAACGAATTTATTCGTTATATAGGTTCCCTTCTAACAAAAAGCCCCTGCGGGCTCATTAAGTAGATTGGTGGACCTTAATAGATTCGAACTATCGGCCTCACCCTTATCAGGGGTGCGCTCTAACCAGCTGAGCTAAAGGTCCAATTTGCTTAACGCCTATTTAATATACAATAATATAATTTTCTTTTCAACTATAAAAATTCTAAGTTTAGAAGTGAAGTTTTGTCTTTTACTTTAGTAACGGCTTTTAAATAAAAAGCTCCGACAAGCGCCGGAGCTTATTAAGTAACAAATAATATCTCTTAACGCTTTGAGAATTGTGGAGCGCGACGAGCACCTTTAAGACCGTATTTTTTACGTTCTTTCGCGCGTGAATCACGTGTTAGAAAGCCGGCTGCTTTTAGTGTTGAACGATCTTCATTAGCTTCAAGTAAAGCTCGAGCAATACCTAATCTAATTGCCCCAGCTTGGCCAGTGAAACCGCCGCCTTTAACCGTTGCATAAACATCATATTTATTCGCCGCATCAACAGCGACTAAAGGTTGTCTTAAATCCATGACGAGTGTTTCATATGGCATGTAAGCTTGAACATCTTTATTGTTAACAATAATTTTGCCTTTACCTGCTTCTAAATAAACACGAGCGACGCTTGATTTACGACGACCGGTTCCATAATATTGAGTAATTTTTTTCTTTGCCATAAAACCTCCTAGTATTTAAGTCTAAGCACTTCAGGTTGTTGTGCTTCATGTTTATGTTCTCCACCGACATAAACGAATAATTTTTTATAAATTTGACGACCTAAACGGCCTTTTGGTAACATCCCCCAAACAGCTCTTTCCATCATTTCGATTGGATAATTTCTTTTCATTTCTCCACTTGAACGAACTCTTAAGCCACCTGGACGACCGGATGTATTGTAATAATTCTTTTTTGTTTCGGCTTTGCCTGAAAGATGAACTTTATCGGCATTAACAATAATGACATAATCACCACAGTCAACGTGCGATGTGTATATTGGTTTATTTTTGCCCATTAAAACAACAGCAACTTCACTTGCTAAACGGCCTAATGGTTTGTTTGTTGCATCAATAACATACCATTTGCGCGTCATTGTTTCTTTTTTGGCGATTGTCGTTTGACGTTGCATAAATCTTCTCCTATTTTAAACTTTAATCTTACCGGGACTATCGTTTTTTTTGGTTGTTACGCCGTTATAAAGTCTATATATAAGATATAGAGTTGTCAATCATTATTTACTTTTTAGTGCCTAAAAACGGAATTTAGTATTTTAATTTTGAAATGTTACTACTTTTAATAAAGATTAATTGTATTTATGTTTTCTTCTAACAATTAAATAAGTTCCACTAACTAGAGTTAATGAAAGTAAAACCGTAATAATAGCAATAATTTTTGGATAATTCACAGTGCTAACATGATCAGCTAAATTAACATTAAATATTAAAACGCCTTGTGAGTCCACCATAAAGTTATCTAGAGTCTTATATTTCGTAATAATAAATAAATATCTTGCTAGTGCATGTTCAGCAACGCTTCCTTCTTCATTAGGTGTTAGACTTGCAAAATAGTCTTTAGCTTCATCGCTTAGAACGTCTTCATAAACTTCTTTAAAGTCTCCCCAAATTGCTTCAAGACCACTAAGACTTTGTGCAGCACAACTATCTGCTGTATCATCTAAAAACATTTCAGCATAGGCAATAGCTTCTTCGTTAACAGACGGTGCTCCTAATTCAACCGTATGGCTTCCAAAATATGTAAATGTATCAGCCGGATAACAATTCCATTCACTCCAAGTAAAAGAAGTATTTGGGCCAAAAGTTGTTGAAGTTCTAACGAGTGTTTTATCTAGCGTGCTACCCGGTCCGTTAGCGGCGTCTCCTGTCCAACCTGTTGTTTTGCCTGGTTCGTTGCCAATTATACCAATAAGGTCAATTAAAACATCGCTTTTAAATAATCCAATAGCGTCATTGCCAGTAAAAGAAGTTACTACTGAATTAAGTAAATTTGCCTTACTTTTCAATTCATTAGTTGCTGAGTGATTAACAATTGTATATGTAGAATCATTAGCAATAGTTCCACTTAGAGTTGCTACTGCAGAACCATACGAGCTAGAACCATCAGTATATTGTTTGATGCTATAACCAGAAAGACTAATGCTGCTTCCTGTTCCATTATAAATTTCAAGTCCTCTGTTACTACTACTTCCTTCAATATACTCTGAAATAAATAATTCAGTAATTGGCGGCACTTCACTAACTTGCACTGATAAAGTTGTAGAAATATTATCGTCAATTAAATCAGTTATTGTAATTGTTTTTGAGCCCACTGAAGCAAAGGCGCTTTTAGGTGAATAATCATAACCTTTATAATCTTCAATATCTGGACCTAAATCATATTTTGCTTTAATAACCATTCCTGTTGGATCAAACGAATCGCCAACAAAATAGCTCATTTTTGCAGGGTTAGTTGTAATTTGCAACGATTCTAAATGTCTTTCGGTAACGCTGATTATATTTTCTAATAAATATGTTTCTTCTATTTCTTCTTCAGTATAACTTACTAAAATATCAGTCGTTCCTAAAGTTAAAAGATTCGGAGTAAAAACACATTTATCAGTAACATCTTTGTCACTTCCATCATCATAATTTGCTTTAACGGTTAGGCCAGTTGGGTCAAACGAGTCGCCAACAAAATATGAGGTTTTTGTAGGTGTGCCACTAACTTCAATGTCTTGTAATACTGCAGATGATTTAGGAATAAAATCAATTACCAAAGAATTGAGTTGTAAATTTTTATTACTGACACTAATATTAAAAAAACCATAACCTACTCCACCGGTTTCTTCATAAGTTTGGCCGCCAGTTGAGGTGCTTACAGTTTTGCCACCCGAACTCATAAACGATGTTAAAGATGAATTACCAAAGTTAAATCTTTGAACTGCTGCTGCAGATCCACCTATTTTATACGATAAAGTCATTTTAGTAATACTTCCCAAATCAGTTGTGTTATAAAGATATCCGCTGCCAGAGGTAAACCAAATAGCAGTACTATCGAATTGTTTAACTTTTCCTTTAAATTCATAATCATCAAAAGTAGCGGTTTGATTTGTGTCGGTTGTGCTAAATGCCGCTCCAGTAATCGTTATCGTTTGTGGGGAAGACGCAAACACTTCATTCACTAGTTTTGATTTAGTGAAATTAACACTACTAAAAAGAAGTGCTAATGTTAAAAAAGATCCTATTAATAAGGACGTCCATATTTTTGTTTTTAGTTTCATATAATTTTCCAGTCTAAGACAAATAAAATAACAAATGATAATAGTATTATAAATGTTTTTTGGGTATCTTTAAAGATGTATTTTAAGATTATTTTATAAATTAATATTATGATAGACGCTTTGTACGTCTTCGACATCATCAAGGACGTCTAATAGTTTTAAAAATGCTTCTTTATGTTCTTCTTCTAAATCAACAAATTCATTTGCGACCATTTGAATTTCTGCAACTTCAAAATCAGTTACACCTAATTCATTAATTAAGTCTTTGGCCTTACCAAAATGTGTTGGAATAATAACAACTTCAATTAAATCATCTTCATTTGTAATATCTAAAACATCAACATCATTTAAAATAAGTGCTTCTTCAACATCACTAATGTTTTCATATTTAAAAACTAAAATACCACTTTCTGTAAAGTTAAATGCTATATTAGCCATTTGTCCATTGTTTTTTGTAACAGCTGTGCGAATATTTACAAAAGCACGATTTGTATTATCACTTAATGAGTCAATAATTAAATATGATCCGCCTGGTCCAATTGCTTCATAACGCCCAGGAGTGTAGTTTTCTCCACTGCCTCCTTCAGCTTTTTTGATTGCTCTTTCAATAACGTCTTTAGGTACTGATAAACCTTTAAATTTATCAATTGCTGAACGTAAGGCTAAATTTGAATTAGGGTCACTTCCGCCTTTTGCGGCAACATAAATTTCTTTAGCAGCGCGTGCATAAAGAGCAGATTTCTTTTGTCCGCTTTTGGCCATGGCAGCGGCTCTTACTTCAAAATGACGTCCCATGAATTTAACCTTCTTTCTTATATTAATAATAAATTAATACTTAACTTTTACCAAATAAAGACCTTCTGGAGGTGCTTTATAATTAACGACTTGACGAGTTGAAGTATTAAATAAGGCTACGACACTTTCATAAGATAAACGTTTTAAACTTACTTCAATTAAAAGACCAACAATCATCCGCATCATATAAGTCATAAAACCATTACTTGTAATTTCAATGTGCAAGGTTTTATTTACTCTTTTAATTTTTGCCTTTTTAATATGGCGAATAAAGTTTTGAAAGTCTTCATCTTTAGTCGTAAAGTTTTGAAAATTATGTTCGCCGACAAAAAGTTTTAAAGTTTTTTTCATTAAACGAAGATCAAAATCTTTTGGGTAAAAATAAAATAAATTAGCTTTTAAAGGATTGTCTTCACCATAGTTAATAATATAGCGATATGTTTTTTCTTTCGCGGATAAACGCGCGTGAAAATTTTCATCAACTTCTTTTAAACTTAAAAACAAAATTTCTCTTTTAAACATTTTATTAACTGAGTATTTAAACTTGTTTAAATCTTCAATTGTTTTACTCGTATTAAAATGAATTGTTTGTCCAAGAGCGTGAACACCTGCATCAGTTCTTCCTGATCCATAAATAACTATTTCTTCATTTAAAATTGTTGATAAAACATTTTCAATACTTCCTTGAATTGTTTTTGCCTGTGGTTGTTTTTGAAAACCTTTAAAAGGTGTACCTAAGTATTTAATAACCGCAAAATATCTCATTAATATTTAACCTCAAGAAACAAGCGACATAATCATCTCAATAAAATTCCAATTAAGACTACTCGTAACAATTACAAACGCAGTAACAAGAGTAATTAAAACTAAAGAAAAAGTATCAGACATCTGCCATTTTAGTTGACGATATTTTGTTCTTTTACCGCGTGGATTATAACCGCGCGCTTCCATCGCATTAGCTAATTCTTCACTACGTAAAAAAGCTGACATAAATAAAGGAACAATTAAAGAAAGAAGAGCTTTGATTTTTTCTTTTAATTTACCTCTTTCAAAGTCCACTCCTCGTGAAGCTTGCGCTTTCATAATCCGCATCGTTTCATCTAAAAGTGTTGGAATAAAACGTAGAGCAATCGAAACAGTCATTGCAATTTCATGTGCGGGGAATTGAATTATTTTAAGAGGTGACATATACCATTCAAGTGCATAAGTTAAATCAAGAGGTTTAGTTGTCGCGGTAAGAATTAATGTTAGGGCAATCATTAAGACAAGTCTTAAAATGATTTTTAAACTTTGAAATATTGATTCATAATATATGGCAAAATTACCAATCTTAAAAGCAATATTACTTGCGTTAAGAGGAGGAATTAAAACATTAATAAAAAGCAAAATAATAACCATCATCCATAAAGCCTTAAGTGAAGAAAAAAGTTGCCTTAAGCGAATCTTAGCAATAAGAAGTAAGGTAACAATAAATAGAAGTAAAATACCTCCCATTAAAAAAGTCATCGTATATGTTTGATATGAATAAAAGACCGCGACCATAAGTAAGACAAGCATTAAAAGTTTTGACCTTGGGTCAAGGCGATGTAAAAGCGTCTTATAGGGGACGTAACGTCCTAAGGCAATCTTATTCACGTTTTCAGACCTTTCGCTCTTATAAGCTCATTTATGAGCGTTTCAAGGGTATTTACTTTAGAGTAATCTAGCTCTAATCCTTCTAATTTTAATAAATGCATAAATTCATAAATTAGCGGCACTTCTAGGGAAGCTAATTTTTCTTCATCTTGAAATAACTCTAAAGGTGTACTTTGTAAGATAAGTCGTCCTTCATCAAGAAGAATGACATTCGTTGCATAATTAAAAACTAAATTCATATCATGAGTCACTAAAATAATTGTTTTGCCTTCTTGGTGAAGTTTTTTAAACAAAGTCATCATTTCTTTAGCTCCACGCGGATCTAAACCAACGGTTGGTTCATCTAAAACTAAAATATCAGGAGATAAAGCAAGAATACCGGCAATTGCTACTCTTCTTCTTTCTCCACCAGAAAGTTCAAATGGTGAACGCGTATAAAAACTTTCATCAAGCCCAACATAACTTAAAGCTTCATGCGCTATTTTTAAGGCTTCTTCTTTTTTCACGCCAAAATTACGTGGACCAAAAGCCACATCTTTTTCAACGCTTTCTTCAAATAATTGGTATTCAGGAAATTGAAAAACTATCCCAACTAGTTGTCTTAAAGCTTTAATCTTTTTAGTTCGTCTTTTTTTATTTTTACTAATAATAAAGTCTTCTACTTCAACTTCACCACTACTTGGATATAATAAACCATTTAAATGTTGAATAAGTGTTGATTTACCGCTACCGGTTTTCCCAATTAAAGCTGTAAATGATCCTTTTTCAATTTTTAAAGAAACATCATTTAAAGCTTCAAAAGCAAAAGGCGTTTTTGGACTATAAGTATAAAAAACATTACTAAACTTTATTGACATATCTTTTTAGCTACTTCTTCTAAGTTATTTGCATCACCTACATCAAAATCACGTTTTGCTAATGCTTTCTTTAATTTTATTAAAAAGGGTAAATCTAAATCGATTTCTTTTAATTTATCTTCGTGTTTAAATACTTCTATTGGTGTACCTTTTAAAACAATTTGGCCTTGATGAATTACAATAATTTCATCACTTAAAGAAGCTTCTTCAATATCATGCGTTATTGTAAGAAGTGTTAAATCTTTAATTTCTTTTTTCATCTCAAGAAGAATTTTTTTAACTTCTTTTTTACCACTAGGATCAAGCATCGACGTGGCTTCATCAAAAATAATAAGTTTAGGCTTCATTGCTAGAACGCCGGCAATCGCTGCCCGTTGTTTTTGCCCTCCACTAAGATTAGCGGGTTCACTATTTAAAAACTCTTCCATCCCAACTTTTCTAGCAAACTCAATAATAATTTGTTCCATCTCTTCCCGTGGCACTTGGCGGTTTTCTAAACCAAAAGCTAAATCATCTTCAAGGGTTGCGCCGATAAATTGGTTATCGGGATTTTGAAAAACAATTCCAACATCTTGGCGAATTTTTTGAACACTTTTTTCACTTAAAACTTCATCAAAAACTTTGATTTCACCATGATTTAGATTTAGTAAACCTAAAATTAACTTTGCTAAGGTTGATTTACCACTGCCATTATGGCCAATAATACTAACGTGTCTACCTTTTAAGACATCAAAAGATATTTGGTTAACCGCATCGTGTTTACCATCGTAAGAAAAAGAAACATTATTTACTTCTAAAGCTTTCACTTATCTTGCTTCCTAGCTAAATAATCAAAAAGAATTGTAAAACCAACAAAAACAACAAAAAGACCGAGAATAAGTAAAAGGATGACCCACCACTGTAAAGGTTTTTCTAAGTTGGAACTAATTGGATAAATTACACCAACACCAATTAAAGATAAAGCAATTAAGCCAGTAACAATTCTTTTTAATAAAGTTTTATTTTCTTTTTTCATTTTAAAATAACGTCAATTAACTCCCCCGCGTACTTTCTAACTTTAATATGTGCTAATTCAAATAAAAGCGCACTTGCTTTTGTCATTGTTGTGCCAGCATATTTATTTTCTAAATAAACAACTTCACTTATTCCGGTTTGAATAATTGCTTTAGCACATTCATTACAAGGATATAAAGTAACGTATAAAATTGTATCTCTTAAACGTGTACCATCTCTAATGTTCAAAATCGCATTCATTTCAGCGTGACACACATATAAATACTTAGAATCAAGGCCTTCGCCTTTACTCCATGATATTTTATTTTCATCAATCCCACGAGGCATCCCATTATAGCCAATCGAAACAACTTTATTAAATCGATCGACAATACACGCGCCGACTTGTGTATTCGGATCTTTACTTCTTTTTGCGCTTAATAAAGCAATGCCCATAAAATATTCATCCCAACTAATTGGTGTATGTTTTTGCTCCATAATGCCTCCTATTCTTAAAACTTTAATAATTATATCACTTTTATAATAAACATATTATATTTGCCGATGAGTTATGTTTATTTTCTTGTTAGCTTGCATAAGTCAACGATAAGTAGACAACTTTAATAATAAGTAGTCCTTAGTTGATTCTAGCTAGTCTCCTCTCTTTAAATTGGACAGGCGTTAAGTAATTAAGTGTACACGCCGGTCTTTTGTTGTT
>Ga0265293_10000584_pt1 | contig 85897 bp, 76 predicted proteins | sample Munlanlewell138R_FD_192505 | JGI IMG/M metagenome (GOLD analysis project Ga0265293, IMG submission 192505) | Leachate microbial communities from a municipal landfill in Southern Ontario, Canada - Leachate well 138R | ecosystem: Engineered > Solid waste > Landfill > Unclassified | place: Canada... | reverse complement strand
AGATTGGGAAAGGTTTTTCTATCGTTACAACCTCAGATACTTTACTTTGTCCATCTCCTTTTATGTGTTTTTTGTAAAGATTTAACCCTTCAACTATTACTCTGTCTTTTTTCACATTAATAGCAACAACAGGACCTCTCTTCCCTCTCTCTTTCCCGTATAGTATTTTAACTGTATCTCCTTTTTTAATTCTCATTGTTATACTTCTTAATTACAATACTTCTGGAGCAAGAGAAACAATTTTATCAAATCCTCTCTCTTTCAATTCTCTTGCTACTGGACCAAATATCCTAGTTCCTTTCGGTCCCTTACTTTTCCCATCAATTATTACTACAGCATTATCATCAAATCTTACATATGTACCATCTTTCCTTTTTGACTCTTTTCTAGTTCTTGCTACAACAGCCTTATGAATTTCATGCTTCTTTATACTCGTATTAGCTAATGCTTTCTGTATCGATACAACAACAATATCACCTACTTTTGCATACTGTTTTTTTGAAGAACCAGGTATCCCAATCACTTTGGCTACTTTGGCACCGCTGTTATCTGCTACTTTTAATTGTGATTCTACTTGTACCATAACTATTTCTCCTTTCCTACTACTAACCATCTTACTTTCTTAGATATGGGCTTACTTTCTCTAATTGTAACTTTGTCTCCTACCTCTAAATCTTCTTCTGTTCGAGCAAAAAAGACCTTTTCTCTCTTCAAGATTTTCTTGTACATAGGGTGTGCCTCCAAAGTACTCACAGTAACTTTAACAACTTTATCCATTTTGTTACCAGTTACAACACCTTTTATTTCTTTCTTTTTCCCTTTATTTTTTCTTTCTTTACTCATATCTTTTTTGTTTAAATAACGGCATGTATTCTATCAATTATTACTTATATACACAAGTTAAATGTCCATTCTAGATATAAATTTAGTCTTAACAGAAAACTTGTGTCCAGCAAGTCTCAAAGCTTCCCTTGCTGTCTTCTCGTCTACACCACCTATCTCCACAAGGACTGTACCTGGGGCAACTACTGCAACATAGCCCTCTACAGCGCCTTTACCTTGAATCATTTTACTGTTTATCGGTTTTTTAGTATACGGTTTATGAGGAAAGATCTTTAACCAAACTTTTCCTTTTCTTTTTGTAAAACTAGTCATTGCTCTCCTAGCAGCCTCTATTTCTCTAGCGCCTATCCAACCACTCTCTAAAGATTTCAACCCATACTCTCCAAAATCTACCTTATTATTAGAAGATGCTATACCTCCCATCTTACCTCTCATCTCTTTTCTGTATTTTCTTTTCCTTGGTTCTAACATTGTAATTATTTAATATATTATTCTTCTCTTTCAATATCTGTTTTATCTCCTTTATATATCCACACCTTTACTCCCATTAGTCCTGAATCTGGTGTTTCTGCAACCTCTCCCGCATAATCAACATCTGCTTTAAATGTTTGAATTGGTACTGAACCTGCATATGTTTTTATTGTTCTTGCCTGACTAGCATTATTTATCCTTCCTGAAACCCATATTTTTAAACCTTTAGCACCAGCCTGCATTACCTTGTCTCTAGCACTAATCATTAACAATTTAGGTGGCTGCCTTCTCTCTATTCCATCTGCTATAGATCTTGCAACTATTCTTGCTGAGAGATCTGCCTTTTTAATTTCTCTTACTTTTAATTCAACATCCGATTTGGTTATTCTTCTTAACTCTTTCTGTAAGTTATCTATCTCTTCACCTCCTCTACCAATGGCAACACCTGGCTTTGCTACATAGGCTATTACCTCTATCTGATTTAGGGATCTTTTAACTTCAACACTATCCACACCTGCATCTTTCATAGATTCTCTCACTTTATTTTTTATTAAAAGATTCTGAGAAAGGAATTGTGGGAAATCTTTTTTATCTGCATACCATCTAGATCCCCATGTCCTATTTATCCCTAATCTTATAACTTTTGGATTGATTTTTCTTCCCATAGCTACTTAACTTTTAATTCTAAATTAATATGAGATCTTCTCCTAAATATTATGGATACTCTCCCTTTTGCTCGAAATTTAGTTCTTTTAAACATAGGGGCTTCATTTATCATTATTTTATCAATTACAAGATCATCTTGATTGGCTCCATACATTTCCCTTGCATTTGCTACTCCAGACATAATGGCTTTTTCAATGGTTTTAACTCCTTTTCTTCTTATCATAGGAAGTATTGTCAAAGCTTCATCTACGCTTTTCCCTCTAACTGTATCTGCCACTAGTCTTAATTTTAGTGGAGATTGAGCAATATTTTTTATTTTCACTTTAACTGTCTTTTCTTCCATTACTATTTATATTTAATTATTCTTCAAATCTTCCTGTACTTCCGTACACTTTAGATAGTTTCCCTTTTTTAGCATGACCTTTAAATTTTCTTGTTTGAGAAAACTCTCCTAATTTATGACCTATCATAGATTCCTGTACTAGAACTTCTTCATGCTTTCTGCCATTATGTACTAAGAACTTAAACCCTACCATCTCTGGTGTTATTGTTGATTCTCTAGCCCATGTCTTGATAGGGGACATCTCTCCTTTAGCTTTAGCCAAAGCTACCTTTTTCATCAATTTTTCATCTGTATATGGTCCTTTCTTTAATGATCTAGACATATTTTTTAATCAAAAATTTATTTCTTAGCAAACGGTCTTGTTTTAGTTCTTCTTCTTCTAATAATGAACTTATCAGTTCTTTTATTCTTTCTTGTTCTAGTGCCTATTCTATTACCCCAAATATCTTTTGCTTGTCCACCGACTTTACCTTTACCTTCACCTCCACCATGAGGATGCTCTGCTGCGTGCATTGCCATACCTCTTACTTCTGGTCTCCAACCTAAATTTCTCTTTCTTCCAGCCTTCCCTAATTTCACGTTCATTCTCTCTTCATTACCTACCTGTCCGATTGTTGCCATACAATCTGCATATACTAACCTTATCTCTCCAGATGGCAACCTTATCTGCATAAATTTACCTGATGTATCTGGTCCCTGTACTGATATAGATTCTCCTGCGGATCTACCATATATTGCACCTTTACCTGGATACCCCTCTACACAATGAACAAAAGTTCCTGATGGAATATTTTTTATTTTCATTGCATTACCAGGAAGTATATCTGTCTTTTCAGAAGATATTAATTTATCTCCTTTTTTTATTCCTCTGGGAGCAATTATATATCTTTTCTCTCCATCTTCATACTGCAAAAGAGCTAAATATGCGGTTCTATTAGGATCAAAGTAGAAGCCCAGAACTTTAGCTGGAACATCTAATTTGTCTCTTTTAAAATCAACTATCCTTACTCGTCTTTTAAATCCACCCCCTCTGTGTCTTACTGTAATCTTCCCTTGATTACCCCTACCTGCTCTCTGTTTTTTTGCCACAGTTAATTTCCTTGGTCCAGAACCTTTATCCAGAGATGTTCTGTCTTCCAATCTTGTTTTTCTTCTTGTAGAAGTTGTAGGCTTAAATTCTCTTATTCCCATTTTAACCTTTCAAAAACTCATCTATTTTATCTCCCTCTTTTAGGGTAACTATAATTTTTATGCTATCTGACTTTCTTGTTTTAATATTTGTCTTCCAGTCTCTTTTTAATTTTCCTAATCTAACTATACTGTTAGTACTTATTACTTTTACTTTGTATGTTTTCTCAACCCATTTCGCTACCTCTATTTTATTTGTTCCCCTAGGAACCAAAAAGGTATACTTATTTAGAGCATTAGCCATTTCATAGGTCTTTTCTGTAATTACAGGTTGTATTTTAATTTCTTTATTTTTCATTTAAAAATCTTTTTTCTAATATACTAACTGTTGACTCATCTACTAAAACTTTTTTTGCTGCAACTAGATGCTTAGCATTAAGTTTCAAAGGATCCACTACATTTACTTTCTTAACATTTCGTAATACCAAAGAAGCCTTATTATCATCAGATATTACCAAACCATTTCTTATTCCTTCTTTCCTTAGATTTTTTAATTTTGTTGGTGTTAATTTAACAAAATCCAGTTCTTTGTTCCTCAATCTCTCAGAAAGCATAACTGTTGTGGCTTTTCTTGCCATTTTCCTGTTTAATTTTTTAGTAAAATTCCTACCTCTGCTTGCAAATGTTACTCCACCACCAATCCAAAGAGGAGACCTTATTGAACCAACTCTTGCCCTTCCTGTTCCTTTCTGTCTCCATGGTTTTATTCCACCTCCTGACACTTCAGATCTGTCTTTCTGTTTTGCTGTTCCTTTCCTCTCATTTGAACTGTAGATATAAAGGACTTGGGCAACTAAATCTTCATTATATGGAACCTCCCATACCAATGGATTTAGTGTTAACTTTTCTTCTTTTTTTGTTTTTGTTTCTTTTTTCTCTGCCATGTTACTCTCCATATATAGCTACTAAGTCTCCCTTAGCACCTGGGATAGGTCCAGAAATTAGTATTAAAGTATCCTTTACTTCTATCACCTTCTTGTTTTTTAGTGCTACAGTGTCTTGTCCCATCCTCCCAGGCATCTTTTTCCCTTTTAGTACTCTTGACGCATTTATACCAAACCCTATTGAGCCTGGAGCTCTCAATCTATCAGTTTGTCCATGTGTTTTAGGTCCACCTGCAAACTTCCATCTCTTTACAACTCCTGCAAAACCTTTTCCTTTCGACTTTGCAACAACTGTAACTTTATCTCCCTTTTCAAATATCTCTGCTTTAAGTTCATCTCCTAGCTTTATGTCATCTTCTACCTTTCCCTTAAAATATTGCCTTTGTGAAGGTACCTTTTTTAGTGCTTTGTATTTCCCTTGCATAGCCTTACTAGGATGTTTTTTCTCTCCTATTCCTAATTCAAAACCTTCAGGTTCTAGATTAGAGAGTACACATCCATATGTATCCACTATTGTTACAGGAATGACCTTATGATCATCAAATATTCGTGTCATTCCTTTTTTTATTCCTAACAAAGCCTTCATTAATTTAATATATAATTTATTGTATTCCTATATCCACACCCGCGGGCATCTGTAAATGCTGTAAGGCATCTATCGTCTTAGATGTAGGATCTATGATATCTATAATCCTTTTATGAGTATTAATCTCAAAATGTTCAATTGAGCTTTTGTAAATAAATGGTGAACGGTTCACAGCAATCTTTCTTCTCTTAGTTGGTAGCGGTATCGGTCCAGCCACTTTCGCACCTGTACTTATTGCAGTCTCAATTATACTCTTAGCAGATTTATCTACTACTACTGAGTCATACCCTTTAAGTTTGACCCTTATTTTTGCTGTGCTATTAGCCATTATATTTAAAAGAGCTAAATTAAACTATTTGGTCAGAGGGTAGGTTAACCTACCCTCTGATACTCATCCTATTTTATAATCTCTGTTACTACTCCGTGTCCGACAGTTTGTCCTCCCTCTCTAATTGCAAATGTAACACCCTTCTCTATTGCAACTGGAGATACTAACTTAACTGTAAACTCTCCATTATCACCAGGCGCCATCATCTCAACTCCTTCATCCAATACTACTTCACCTGTAACATCTGCAGTTCTAACATAGAACTGTGGCTTGTACCCTGTTACAAATGGTGTATGTCTTCCACCTTCCTCTTTACTTAGTACATATACCTCTGCTCTAAACTCTGTATGAGTGGAAACTGTACCTGGAGCTGCTAATATTTGACCTCTTTCAATATCAGATCTCTTTAAACCTCTAAGTAAGAGACCTACATTATCTCCTGCCTGTCCTTCATTTAATGTTTTGTTAAACATCTCTACACCTGTAATAGTTGTTTTCTGAGGTTTCCTTCCCATACCTAATATATCAATGCTCTCACCTACTTTAATAATACCTCTCTCTATTCTTCCAGTAGCAACTGTTCCTCTTCCTTCTATGGAGAAAACGTCTTCTACCGGCATCAAGAATGATTTATCTATATCTCTTTCAGGCATCTCAACATACTCATCAACTGCCTTTAACAATTCCTTTATTGATTCAGCACCTTCTGCTTCTCCTTTCTCTGCCTTAAGTGCATCACCTACTATCACTGGAGCATTGCCATCAAATCCGTATTTTTCTAAGAGATCTTGCACATCTGCCTTAATGAGCTCCAAGATTTCTTCATCAGCATCTCCAAACTTGTTGATAAATACTACAATCTTAGGGACTCCTATCTGCTTAGCTATTAACAAGTGCTCTTTTGTTTGGGGCATAGCACCATCATTTGAAGAGATAACTAAGATTGCACCATCCATTTGAGCTGCACCTGTGATCATATTCTTAACGTAGTCTTTATGACCAGGACAGTCTACCAATGCATAGTGTCTGTTTTCTGTTTCAAACTCCACATGAGCTACTGAAATTGTTATAGCTCTCGCCCTTGCATCAGGATCTTTATCTAACTTATCCATTAGCTTATCCGCTTCCTCTGGTGAGAAAGTTTTTAGAATACCTTTAACCAAAGTAGTCTTACCATGATCAATATGACCCAAGGTTCCGATATTCATGTGTGGCTTTGTTCTTTCAAATTCTGCCATAAATATATTGTTAAAAATTTAAATATATACTTTTCAAACAGCACAATTCTCAACATTTGAGAACTTGCGTTGAATACTATCAAAAAACAACAATACTTGCAAGAGGATTATACTATATTCGTCCAGTTTTTTACATCCTCCTTATGCAATTCTATTCCTTTTGATACTATAGTAACTATTAGAACCAAAAACATTATCACTGTAAGTATTGCTATTACAATATCATACTGCGTAACAACATAATCATGTATATTATAGTAGGTTACTGGCAAGAAAAACATTACTACCGCTATTATTGCACCAATTATTCTTGCCTCCGTTGGTCCAAAAAGACCAAATGAGTTTTTAGATTTTCCTTCTACATAAACTAGAAGATCAACATTAAGCATCATAGCCAGATATACACAGGCTAGGAGAAGTGATACCTCTAATCTCACAAAACCTGAGAGACCTAGACCTAATCCAAAAATTATGACAACTATCGCATCCACTATCTTGTCTATGTAATAGCCATACTTGGGCCTTGTCCTTTTTCTGTACCTTGCAATACTTCCATCAAAAGAATCTCCAAACCAATTAACTGCTAGGCCTAATACTACAAAGACTAAGTAATATCTATTTAGAAATCCAAAGTAGAAACCTAGAGAAACCATAATCATTCCTAATATACCTATTACTGTTAGATGATCTGGTCCCATCCAATTTGGTATTCTTGGGCATATATAATCCTTTGCCCTCTCCTCTACCTTAGCCGTCAGTGCTGTATTTATAGCTTCCTGCTCATCTCTTTTGTATTTAACTTTGAGATTTTCTAAATCAAATACTATTTCTCCCGAACGTGTATTTTCAATCCAGAGCTTTATCTCTTCTACAACACCTTGAAAGTCTTTCTGTCTAAGAAGCTTATTTATTTTACTTAATCTCTTCTTAAAGAATTTTTGTGACATAGCTATATACTCTTACCTGATATCTCTTCAGCAATATTTCTAGGGACCTCTGCATAGTGAGATGGCTCAATACTTGCACTTCCTCTTCCACTAGTAATTGATCTCAGCTCATTTGTATACCCAAACAGTTCTGACAGAGGTACTAAAGATCTAATCCTACTCACATTATTTCCCAAACTTTCTGTTCCTAGTATCTGCCCTCTTTTACTACTTAAAGATCCTGTTACATCTCCCATATGGGAGTCTGGTGTTTCTACATCAACTTTCATTATGGGTTCGAGTAATATTGGATCTCCTTTTCTAAAACCTTCTTTAAATGCCATAGCTCCTGCTATCTTAAATGCAGCCTCAGAAGAGTCCACTTCATGGAAAGAACCGTCATATACTGCCACTTTAATATCTACAACAGGGTAGCCCGCAAGCAAACCTGCTTTCATAGTCTCTTCTACACCTTTCTGTATTGATGGTATATATTCTCTTGGAATAGCACCTCCCTTAACCTCATTAATAAATTCAAACCCTTTTCCAGACTCATTAGGTTCTAATCTTAACCAACAGTGACCATACTGACCTCTACCACCTGATTGTCTAATATATTTACCTTCTGCCTGATCAGCAACTCTCTTTATTGTTTCTCTGTATGCTACTTGTGGTTTCCCTACATTAGCTACAACTCCAAACTCTCTTTTCATTCTATCAACCATTATTTCCAAGTGCAGCTCACCCATACCATGTATGATTGTTTGGTTGGTCTCTTGATTTGTAGTAACACGAAATATGGGATCTTCCCTAACAAGTCTTTCTAAAGCTAGTGACATTTTTTCTTCATCAGACTTAGTCGCAGGCTCTATAGCTTGTGATACTACAGCCTCTGCAAAAGAGATCTTTTCTAAAACGATCGGATTACTTTCATCACAAAGGGTATCACCTGTTGTAGAGTCTTTAAGTCCTACGATAGCTCCAATATCACCAACTCTAAGAGTATCTACCTCTTCTCTTTCATCTGCATGCATTAGTATCAACCTACTTACCCTCTCTTTAACATCTTTTGTAGAGTTAAGTACATATGAACCTGCACTTATCTGACCTGAGTATATTCTAAAGTAAGAGAGAGTCCCCACATGTGGATCATTAACAATCTTAAAAACCAAAGATGAGAACGGTTCATCCTCACTAGATTTTCTAGTGATATCTTCTCCAGTTTTAGGATCTACTCCTTTTACTGAAGGTCTCTCTAAAGGAGATGGTAAACATATCGTAATGTAGTCCAAAAGTGTTTTAGACATAGCTGTTCTAGAGTCTCCTCCCAAGACAGGAAATATATTTACATTTAATGTACCTTTCCTTAAAGCTGAATACATCTCTTCTTCTGTTAATTCTTCCCCAGCAAAGAATTTTTCCATTAACTTATCTTCTTGCTCTGCTAATACCTCAATCAACTCCTCTCTATATCTCTTAACCATATCATTCATATCTTCTGGTATATCTGTCTCTATCAAATCAGGTGTATCAACTCCTTCATATTTATATGCCTTCATCTTTACCAAATCCACATATCCATACAATTCCTGCTCTTTTCCAAGAGGTAAAGTAATTGCAATAGCCTTCTTACTTAATCTCTCCCTTATAGTTGAAAAACTCTTCTCAAAATCCCCTCCTATTAAATTGATCTTATTCATAAAACAGATTCTAGGGACATTATATTTATTCGCTTGTCTCCAAACAGTTTCAGACTGTGGTTCTACTCCTTTTCTTCCATCAAAAATAACTACAGCCCCGTCCAATATCCTAAGAGATCTTTCTACTTCTGCAGTAAAGTCCACATGTCCAGGGGTATCTATTATATTTATTCTATATCTCTCATCAGCATACTCCCAAAAGCACGTTACCGCTGCAGACATAATGGTTATTCCTCTCTCCTGCTCTTGCTCCATAAAGTCTGTGGTAGCAGCCCCTTCATGAACCTCCCCTGTCTTATGTACCTGTCCTGTAAAGTAAAGTAACCTCTCAGTAGTAGTGGTTTTCCCAGCATCTATGTGAGCTATAATTCCAATGTTTCTCACCTTGTCTAAAGGCATTTTCACATTATATGTATTCTTATCTATCATATTACTAAACAATTAAATAAAAGGAAGGGAAACAAAAACCTTCGCAGTTGGCATTATAGCAGAGCTATCCAAGAGAAGACAACATGTCTTTTGCTTCTTCAGTTATTTCATATTTCATATCGTATTCTATGCTCCTCTCTAAGGATTGCTTGGCCATTTCTATCTCACCTTCTTCTTCTTGTTCTTTGGCAAGGAAATAGTAGTAGTAAGGATTATACCTATCTATTTCGAAGAGCTCTTCCATATACTGCTCTACCTCTTCCTTATCATGGGTATCCTCTCCAAAGAGATAGAGTAATTTAAATTCTAGATATGTTTTCTTTTGCTTCTTATCTAATTCCAACTCTTCTATCTGTCTAAGATAGTAATCTACCTTGGCACTCTCTTTCAGTTTATGGTTGATTTTTACAGCCATGAGATTTGCAAAAACATTATCAGGATTTTTAAAGACAAGATTTCTTACCACCTCTTCTGCTTTTAATTTTTGTTTTATCTCTAACAAAACATCTAAATACTCTTCAACTAGTTCTTCCTCAATATTTTCTCCCATATACCCTATTGCACTATCGTAATCTTTCACAGCATTTTCTAAATCTTTTTCCATGTAGTAGGATCTTGCCTTAAGCCAGAATATCTCTGACTCCAAACCGCCCAATGTAGATGCTAAATTAAGAACCTCTATAGCTTTTGAATAGTCTCCATACTCTGCATACGCTCTTCCCAAAAAATACATTCCTTCTAAATACTCTGTGATATCGTCTTTCAAAGGTTCTAGTACAGATATTGCTAAGAAGGGAAATCCTTCATTTATATATATCCTTGAAAGTTTAGTTGCATTAAAATTTTTATCATCATTTAGATTCTTTAAGACACTTGTAAATTCCTCATGGTACGCCTTATATGAAGAAGTTGGTTCTGTTGTTTTGAGAATCTTTTTTGCTTTTGATATATTATCTACTGAATATATATAGGAGAGAATTAAATTTGCCTCAATTTGCTCTTCCTGTGTAAAACCACTCTTTTGGAGATACTTTTTTGCTTCTGAAATATTTCCCATTTTTAACATTACCTTCCCAGACATTAATTCTAATAAACTATTCCTAACTCCTAAAATTAGTCCATTATCATACATATCATGCGCTTTCTTATACTGTCCAGACTTGTAATATTTATCTCCTACCATTCCGTACAGGACAGATCTGTCATAGTAGCTTAATGCTGTCGCCGATTTATTTACTACTTGTTCTGCTTCTTCTACTCTGTTTTTGAGAAGCAGTATCGATAGTATCCCTTTGTAGGCATCTATTTTCTTAGGTATTATATCTACTGCTTCTTGATATCTTGTAACACTCATAGAGTACTGCCTTGCTTCTAGATACTCTTCTGCCTCTGATATTTTCTTTTCATATGCTAAGAGCTGCTCTTGTGTAACTCTCTTACTAAAGAGATATATAGATGAGAGAGATATTATTATTAACAGTAGTATTATCCAAGGAATATATTTTTTAATATTCTTTTTCATTACTTAAATATATGTAGATAGAGTAGTTATGTCAATAATTTTCTAATTTGTGATAGAATAGTTTGTTTATGAAAACAAAGCTAGCCGTACTAGTTCTAGTTGTAAAATTAATTGCAGGAGTATCACTTGGAGTTTATGCAGATAAGACCTCTGTTGTTAAGAATAACACTTTTACAGACTTACCTGACAGAATTTATGAAATTTACGGTACTAATTCTGCTGAGGCCAACAGCTGCAGTACTGTAAAAGTGGTTACTGTAAATTATGAAGGTGAAGTACAAAGTCATTTGTGTAGATCACACTCACCTGTCACAGCCTTAATAGATCTGGGATATTCTATTAGTAACAAGAATAAAATCACTTCAACTTCCCCTATTAATTTACTACTATCTAACTCATATATATTAGTTGAATCATACAGGACAACAATAGATGAGATTCTTATAGAGCTTCCATACGAAAGAATCATAGAAGGGAATGTCTTATGTAAAAGGTTAGTCTCGGAAGAGAAAGAGCAAGAAGGAGTTTTAGGATTAATGACTCAAAAGATAAAGAGGGTGTATAAAGGGGACAGGCTCATTGCTGAGGAAATAATAGAGGAAAGAATAGAGAGAGAACCAAGGCCTGAAATTATTATAATTAAAGGCCCTGAAGATTTACCTGATTCGGTACCTCAAAGAGGATATAACTGTCCTTATTGGAATACATATATTGACAATATTAATGCTACTGAAGAAGAGAAACAGTGGCTTAAATTTATCATACACTGTGAATCTGGATGCAATGCCGAAAGTAATAAGTCTTTCCACAAAGGATTATTTCAATGGGACCCTTGCTTATGGTATACACAATACGTCAGTGAGAATATTTTTGATGGAGAAGCTCAGATTAAAATAACTTTACAGAAGTTAAGAGAAGGAGCAAATCCAAACAGGATGTGGCCTGCATGTCATAGTAGATACAAGAAACAATATGAAGAACTTAGCTGGCTTCAGTAATCTATATCTACGCTACTGTAATAGTCACATATATCTTGTGGGATCTCTCCTAAGAATCTAGATGGTATCTGCGATGTATATCCCTCTCTAGTCTGTCTTCTTTCTGCAAAAGTCATAAAGAGTTTCTGCTTTGCCCTTGTAATACCCACATAGCACAATCTTCTTTCCTCCTCCATATCATCTTCTTCCATAAAGGATCTAGAGTGAGGAAGTAAACCTTCTTCCATTCCAATCATGAATACATAATCAAACTCTAGTCCTTTTGATGAATGTAATGTCATAAGGTTAAGATAGTTACCACTTCCATCCTGATTTTTCTCTTGCTCTTGCTCTATTAAATTTATCTCATTCAAAAACATCTCTAAGGCTGTTTTCCCATATTTATCAGTATAGCTTGATGCAACATTTTTCAATTCATTTATATTCTCTTTTTTCATTTCTGCCTCTTCCGTTCCATCATCAAACCACTGTATATATCTGACTCTTTCTAGTATCAAATCTATTATTTCCAAAAGATTCATACTCTTTGAAAGAAAGTATATTAACCCAAAAAGAGAGATTACTGATATGTATTTATCCCATTCTTCTCTCAGAGATGCTATCTCGGATATGATACTCTTATCTACATCAACCTCATCCATATACTCAGTATTAATGACTACATACGCACCTACTATGAACTCTCCCAATGTACATTTTGCTTTTCTAGATAGCTCATGTAGCTTTGCTAATGATTTTGAGCCTATTTTCCTAGGAGGAGTATTAATTACCCTATCCACGCTTAGCTCATCTTTAAGATTGAAACAAAATCTTAGATAACTAATTATGTCTTTAATTTCTTTCCTTTCATAGAACCTAAATCCTCCTACCAACTTATATGGCATTCCTGACTTAAGCAGTGCTTCCTCTATTGCTCTAGATTGATAATTTGTTCTATACAGTACTGCTATATCTTTTAAAGACACTCCTATTTGTTGAAGAAGTCTTGTTTGCTCTACCACATAATCAGCTTCATTTATCTGATCAGATGCTTGGAATATTGTGATACTTTCTCCATCACTATTATCTGTCCAAAGTATTTTCTCTATTCTTGAGTTATTTTGCTCTATTACCTGAACTGCTGCTTTTATTACATTCTTTGTAGATCTATAATTCTGTTCTAGCTTGACAACTGTCACATTCTTAAAATCACTTTCAAATGATTGTATGTTTTTAATATTTGCTCCTCTCCAGGCATATATTCCTTGATCGTCATCTCCTACTACACATATATTGTTATGTTTCTCTGATAGTAGTTTTGCAAATATATATTGGGCATGGTTAGTATCTTGATATTCATCTATTAACAAATATTTAAATTGATCTTGATATCTCTTTTTTACATCTTCGTTTTCTGATAATAGTTTGACTGTAAGATAAAGAAGGTCTCCGAAATCCACTGAATTTTGTGCTTTAAGTTGTTTCTGATATTCAGGATATATCTCTGCAACTATGTCTTCTATATATCCTCCATAATGCAAATTAAATTTCTCAGGAGATATCATTTCATTCTTAGCAGAGCTAATGTAAGAGGATATTGATGATGGTCTTATCTGTTTAATATCCATATCTCTTTCTAAAAGAAGTTCTTTAATAATGTTTTCAGTGTCGTTAGAATCATATATTGAAAAACGGTTGGATAGCCCTAGTTTCTCTGCATTTTGTCTTAGTATCATAGCTCCTATGGAGTGAAATGTTCCAATAGTAGGAGGAGATTGTGGCGGAACATTTAACTCTTTTAGTAATTCAACAACTCTCTCTTGCATTTCTCCTGCCGCTTTTTTTGTGAAAGTTACTGCTAATATATTATTTGGTTTTATATCCTTTTCTATTATTAGATATGCTATACGATTCGTTATTACTCTAGTCTTACCAGAGCCTGCACCAGCAAACACAAGTAATGGCCCCTCAGTACATAGCACTGCTTTCTTCTGTTCAGAATTTAATTTGTCCAATATGACATTAGCACTCATTTTGTGAATGTTAAAATAATATGTTAGAAAGTTATATTTCTTTTAGATATGCAGAGTTAACCCAACCGTAAAGACCCAATCCATACATGATTTTAGACCATCCCGCCTCTTCTTCTTCCAATACAAAAACAACACCATTGTCAGCACTATCTACTACCTCACAACTATACCATCTACACTCTCTAATGTTCACAAACTCATATCTAGGAGATGCCACCTCTACCAATCTCTTCTCTCCTCTTGCTATGGTAAATTTAATTTCAAATTCAGAATTCTCAAATGGACGATTTTCAAACTTTAAAACCTCAAATGTCTCTGTCGCCTCACCTAAAGAAATTCTTGCTTCAAGAGCAAATTCAAATTCTACTGACTCTCCAGGTAAAACATTAATATCACTTACACTTGTAGGTTTACTAAAACTTAACCATTCCTGATTTATTGCATACTCACTCTCCCTATCGTCTTTAACAGATATATATATTGGGTCTTTGTCTGTAAACCATATGAAATCATTCATATTTCTTACTTTGACTTTCACAGGTAATCTCTCTCCTATTTCTATTTCTTTCTCATATACCACCTCCTCCATTCTTAATATGTAGTCCTGTTTTTCTTCTTCATGTCCTTTCCAATCCTGCAATGCATTCTGTACAGAATTGGTAAATTCTCCTGCTACTTCTACAGGAGAAATAGTAGAGAATGTGCCTTCTTTCTGATTTATATACATCTTAACAACTGCTAGAGAGGATATTCCCCATCTGTAAGAGATATCTTCAACCATATTTATAAGAGACTCTTTCGCCCTATTTGTTAACACCGGATTATTAGAAAGATATCCTATTGCAATTACACCTTCTACTTCCTTCAATTGAGGGTTAGCCCCTATACCTCCCATATTGCCCTGATATATTATTCCATTTTCATCTAGTAGATATGTATATGGTAAGTCTGAGAAGTGTAGTCTAGTCACTCCGTAGTAGTAGAGGGATTGAACCCATTTTGCTGGATTTCTAAGTAGTAAATCTGAGTCTGTTGTTACTTGTGATATATATATTTTTGTTGGGTTTATATATATTGTTCCTTCTGTATCTGTTAATGTTGTATCAAACTTTTGGTTTTCTGTTGAGTAGTAGGAGAAAGCAAATATTGATATGGGAAACAGCATTATTAATGTTAATCCTATCAACAGGACTTTGATATCTCTAAGAAATTTCATACTGTATTGTATCATTTAAGGAGAGGTTATTGTTGATAATTATTATCTACTGCTGATCTAGAAACCTAAAATAGTATTTATCTCGGGCAAGCTTTTCTTTTATTACCTTTTCTATACTCCGTACGGCTTTGCCGACAACATCATTTCTCATATCCACACCACTACTACTTGGTATTTTTAAATCAATCCTGAATTGTTCTCTTTCCGATACCCATACTACTACATACTCATCTCTTTCTATTGGAAATTCTGAATACCAAGGATATTTCCCTTCTATCTCCTCTTGTAACCTAACACCTCTTAACATGTCATCTACACAACAGACCTCTGTCTCCGTACTATCTCCTTCTTCTACAAATATCGACTCTCTATCTTTCTCTAATCGTTTTGATCTGTTATATCTTACAATGAGAAATAATCCTATGAAAAATATTATTAACAGAAGTATTAATAATACATAGAAAAGAGTTTTTTTGTTTTTCATTATAGTTTTCTTAAATATAAACTACTGTCATACTATCTGTATCTACCAAATCCGAAAATATACGGATTACTTATACTCCCATCATCAGCAACCGTATATTTATAAGATGTGCTTCCACTATTAGACTCCAATGACCCTATATAAGAACTAGAAACAGAAGAGACAATCCCTACATGAGTAAAACTATTATCATAGAAGAATATAACATCTCCTGCCGAAATTCCATTTACAACATTTGGTCCATTACACACAAAATCATAACCATTTGCTCCTTTGGCAAATTCTGCGGCCTGTAAACGTACAGCTAACGTACTAAAGACTGTGGAACTCTCTGGCACCCCTGCACCTACGTAAGAATCTTTTGTCAACCAGGTACACCAATAAAGAGAGTAAGCATCAGCTTGAAGGATTGCATTATTACCTCTTGTCTGAGGATTATCGAAAAGTTCTTGTTTCCATTTTCTTCCCCCTGAACCATATTCATACTCGTCAGGCATATTCTCTCTAGGCTTATTATGATAACCCCAATGCCCCTTATCAAGATATCCTACTATTAAATTAGCAATACTGGTTATTTCAGAAGCATAGGGATTTAAACCTTTTTCACCAGTGTAAGGAGGTCTACTTAAGCAAGCTAATAAATCTTCTGTTCCACCACCACTTCCTCTTCTTCCTCCCCCTCTACACTCAGTTATAGAGTACTCATGCATCATAATTGCAACAGTTATGACTCCTGGTCTTTGGAAAAGAGGATACTTCCTGCTGTTGTTATCTGTATCTCCTGGGTTACAAACTGTTCCAGCTCCTTGGTAACAAACTTCTTGTCCTACAGGAACTGAACTAGAGGGGAAAGTATTACAAGAAAATTCTACTCCGTCTCTACAGTATATGAGATCCATATCCATATAATCCTCATTTATCCAATTCAAAGGATATATATGATCGAAATAATATTCATCTGTCTGCTTCTCTGTACACTTTCCAGAAGTTCTCCATCTCGTTTGTCTAAGTACCTCTGTGGGTGGAGGAGTGTAGCTACAGTTCCTATTCCCCGGCCCATTATAATCTCCTAGGGCATTTATTAATGTCTTGTAATTTAAGCCCGAAGCACTGCCACTAGGTATCTTTGATTTGAGGTGCTCCATAGCACTAACAGCATCCGACAACAAATTACCTCCTCTCAATGAACCCCCATCGTGTAAAGAGCCATCCAGACGCATACCTCCTTCCATATAATGGATTGCTGCAATTATTTCACAAGGTATTCCTGTAGTCTCTTCTGTTTCCTTGTAAACCTTCATTAATTCTTCAGTTATTTTAGGTCTTATGTAAGTAGCAAAATAATCTTTTGCGATACTGGGGACTGAATCATAACTAGGTATTCCTTCGATAGCTTTGAATGCTTCTCCATCGCAAGCATAGCATTCATATTCGCCCGATCCATACTTATACTCCTCCGCATATGTAGCCCATTCTTCACAATCCTCACATGTACCAGGAGCTATATGAGAGTGTACACCAAAAATAGCAGAACCAATAATAACTACAATAAAAAGAGCCATACCAAAACAACCAACAAGCCCATACTTTAGAAACTCAGCACCAAACTTTACTACTGGCTTAGCTATTTTCACAACTACCTTTGTAGCCAACCAAGCAAGAGCATCAGCTACCAGACCGGGAATCCCTATTGCATTCAACCCTGCTGTAATAACTGTTCTAATCATTCCATATAATCCACCTGACTCCATCCATGCCTCTACAGCAACCTTAGCTATTTCATCCTTTAAAACAAAACCTAATTTCAACAGTATTTTATTCCCAACAAACTCTCTAAGATTCTTTCCTATTTTTTCATCAAAGTTTTTCTGTATATTCGCTTTAAATCTAGAATATGCACTAAAACGATGAGCTAACTTATATTGTTTTCCTAACTTTGAAGTAAGTCTCTCTATTTTTTCAAAAGCTTCTGTACTCATAATATTCTGTAAATCAGCCATAAATAAGTCCACATCGCCATTTGCTATAGCCTCAAAAAAATCACCTACTTCAAAAGGTAGATCCTTGGTAATCTCCTTGAGAAGGATCTTACTCATTTTCTCCTGTGAAAGATACGCCATATATGCAAAGCCTTCACCTGTATACAAAGTTTTAGCCCATGTTACTGGAGAGAAGTAATAGAGACTTGTCATTCCTGCATTGTAATTATCAGAATATCTGTTTCCTGTTTTTTTCGGTGCTACAAATTCAAGTTCTCCTAATTTTCCCCCTTTCTTGTCCTTCCCTATGTACATTTTCCCTTTAGCAGCGGGCTGTAGCCATTTAATCTGATTATGGTTGGGATCAAAAAACTTACCATTTATCATAAAAGGAAGAAGATTACCTTCGGTGAACATAGTTTTAGCAGAATAATACATACCCTCCCATTCTCCTAATCTACCTGCAAATTCGTAATTTTTTATATCTCTTAAATCCGACTTCAAATCCTTTATAGCCTGTCTATGCTTTGCTATTTCAGAAGTAGGCGCTCCGCTTTGTTTTAATTGTTCAATGATTTTCTCTCTAGATTCAATGGTCTGTTTAGTATTTTCTATGAAAAGAGTTCTTTTCTGTTTTTCTAAGAAAGGATTACCTTGAATAACAGCCATATTGTCAATATAGCGTGCTGCACGGACATAGTTTAATTTCTCTTCTCGATCAGTAACCCCTGTTATCAATCTCCTTATTTCTCTGGATTCTAACATTGCATAAAATTCTGGGAATTTAGAATCCTGCATAAGACTAAGTAGAGAATCTCTGTGTCTTTTTGCAGCCTCAAGATCTCCTTTCCCTTCTGCTTTCTTCCAATTCTCCCAAACTTCCTTTACTCCTTTATATTTACCATAAAGCATTTCTGCCTTCCCTTTTCCATATCTGTCGGTTAAATAAGCCAAACCAATAGTTTTAGGGGAACTTTTCCTAATACCAAGAGTATCTTTCTTAGCAGCCTCCTCTTTAAAATATTCTTCCATTAATTTAAGAGCCCTCACATTCATTTTGCCTCGAAATGCTTGAGGTCTCCCTATATTCATCATTGCATCTCCCACCTCTTTGCCTAACCCATGTCTTTTCGCCCAACCTTTTGCCACAAGAGATCCCATTATTTCACCACTATGTGCAATTCTTTGAGACCTCCTTATAGCCTCCATAGTTTTGAAGCTTTTTTCTACGTAAGCAGAAGGGTCTTTAAGTATTGTCCCTATATCTTTTAGATTGAATTTTACGACCCCTGGTAGTCTATCTCCTAGATTTATTTTTGCTAAATCAATATTAGCAAACTCAATAAGTCCATCCATAGTCGCATCATTAACAAAAGCACCTGGTTTTTCAAGTACAGCCCCCAAAGCTTCTACTACTTCCGATGTCCCATCTACACCTGTTACTTTAAGAGGTGTTCTTTTATGTGGTGGTCTTTCATTCTGCTCAAATATGAAGTCAAAGATAGACTCCATTGCTCCCTCATACTGTCTTCTTTGTTGAGCCATACTTGTTCTCTATTAAAAACTATTTACCAAACATTCCTCCAATTAGAGGGATTTTACTAAGTCCTGCTTGAATAGCTCCTCCCACATCAGCTCCTGATTTAGATGCTGTTGCTGGGATAATTGCTTTCAAGAATTGAGGAGTCTGTGCAGCTACATATATTGCAACTACTTTCAGTATATGTAACATAAAACCTGCAACATCCCAACCTTCAATCCAACCCTTGCCCTCAAATACTGTTTCAGGAAATGCAAGATTGATTACTTGGGCATCTCTATTAAGATATTGAAAGAATTGTGGAAGCATAACTATCGCGTATGTCACAGGAAAAACCAATGCATTCCTCAAAGCTGATTTAAATAAATTAGAAATAGCAGCATTATTTCCTGGTAGTGCTCCGAACATCAAAACTATTGGCGCCGTAATAACATTCACCAAAAGGCTAAAATACGCTTTTACTAAACTAAACCATAGCTTTACTGCACCTACAATTATAATGCCAAGTATAACTATCACAACACCAATTACCACCCATCCAATAGGAGCTAATGGACCTGCAATTGCAGCTACTATACCTCCTACACCTAATAGCCCTACTGTACCAAGCTGTGCCTTTATACCTAAAGTACCCATTAATAAAGCAAAAGGATTATGTATTGTTTGATCACCTAAAACACTTACAGCAAGCCTCATTAGGACACCTGAAATATCTAAGATTAACCCCATTATCGCAAAACTGAATGTTACAAGTACAAGAGAAATTACCACTCTAGGTAGTGTATTGCCTACAGTAACCATCATTTGCCCTCCTATCTTATGTCTGAACATAATCATAAATCCAATTACTATCATAATTACAACAAAGCCTAAATATGCAATATTTCTCATAAAATTCCATAATGGCTGTATCCCTGAAGTCTGCAAATCGTTGAAACCACTAGCATACACAGTTTTACTTTCCTTATGTCCCGGCACCCATTCATCCGCCAAATGAGCCATTACATCTATATTTGGTTGACTATTAAACATGGCCACAACTTGATTATCAATAGTAGTTACAAGACTAGGGGGTAAACCAGCCTCTCTTAATCTCGCATGAGTTTCATCATCTACACAACCCGGCTCATCACATAGCTGTACAAGTGTACTTGAAGCAACAGAGGACAGAGCTGTTTCATAAAGTCTTGACGAATGTTGGCCTTCTTCATCTGTTAATTCATCCACAAATTGATTCATCGATTTAAAAAATTTCCTTGCCTGAAAGTAAAAAGCTTTTGTAGGTTTTGCGAAACCTAAAAATATTATGACTACCAAAGGAAGAATTAAAAAGATTTTTAGTTTTTTCATTTATTATAAATATAAAATTATTTTATTCTATAATTTGAATGGCCAATACTTAGAGTATGAAACCTCTATTGCTTGCAAGACACCTTGCCAATACTCATGGAAACTTTGTGGGAAATCTTCTTGCCCTGGAGCTCTATCTTTAGCCTGCAATTGATAATTTAGATGATTTGGTGTTGCATCCCATAGGCAAGTAACGGGTATCTGTCTTGTCTCTTTTCCAGAAGAAACAGATAATTCGCAATCAGTTCCAATAAAATACATTATCCCATCACTATCAGGATCTCCTGCAACCCTCCTGTTCCCAGCTCTATCAGGAGATAACGAACCTTTGTATGATTCTGTCAAAAATGCGTTGGCACAAAGTCGATCGGTACTTCCATCTTCTAATGGTTCATTACATTCATATGGCTTTCCAAACAGAGGAGTCATTTCAATTCCAATAGTAGTTGCATCTACACATTTCTCTGGGTCTGGAGTACATACTTCTCTTGTCCATTCCCTCCCTCCTGCCCAATATGTCTCTTCTCTACATGTTTCCTCCATACATTCATCCCATACATCTCTAGCAAAGACCTTTCTAAAGACACTATAGACCCGCTCCACTAGATTAAAACAAGCGTATGGATCTTTTGAAGGAGACATATAATAGTCCTTATTTTCTCTATAACATTGATTGTCTTCAGGAAGTTTATAATCATTCCCTCCTGGCACTTGTGATCTTAAATATCCTCCATATTTTTCATCGTATGCTATATAGTTTGATGTCTCCGGATTAAAATCATGTCTTGCGAATGGACATGGTCCATCCGCATCATCTTCATTCTCTATCCCAATCCGAGTATCTAATTCTTCTTGCTTTATCTTTGTTGCCGAACCTGAATCATCAAGAGTAAGATTCGCACCAACAAGAAATGGCTCTCTAGAAGTACCCAAATCCTCTACTTTGTCTTTCAAGTTATGAGCATCTTCTGGAGTTAGAGTCTTAGCTTGATAATCTATATCTATTACCTCTCCACTTGCCGAATATTCTGTACTTCTAAATGATATTTCTCTCTTACTATTCTCAAATACATACTGTCCAAGGAAATAGGTAAGAGGATACTGTACTTTACTAAAAACTACCCTAGAATTGATATTAACAGAAACAGTACTACCCCCATCATCAATATCCTCACCCTCTGCTCCTACAAAATGCAAAGTACTCGATGAGTCATCGTTGCAGAGCTGTACTGCAGATTCAATTGACAAATCATTGTTAAAATGGCTACAACTCAGAAAACTAATGGGATTCCACATGGAAATTAAACTCATTATATCATCCCATAAACCTGCAACATCTCCATTTTCTTCTGCCAATCTTTGGAAATTTGCTATTTCTTCCTCATCTCCGTTTACTAATTTAGTAAGATCAACCAAACCTTTATCCATCCTCAAGACCTCATACCCTTGCTCTATGGGGACCTTCTCTTCTATCACAGAAGTATTACAATTTGAACATTCCTCTTCTGCAACTTCAGATACCTTCTCACTCCAATCCTCTACTTTCATATTACCAGAGACTTTGTTTCCAAACTTAACAGCAACAAACCCAAAGAGTATGAGAAACAGCAGGAACCTTATTCCATTTTTCCTCTTTTTTCTGTTCATAAAGACTTAATCATTGTACCCTTTCTCCTTTTTTTTGTCACACGAATAATATATAAGGAGAGAGGAGTAACTACAAGAATTAAAGACAGGATAAATACATATACAAGATTATCTGATATTCCTGTTTTCGGTGTACCAACACCCGTAGAAGAGATTACTTGATAATCCTGCTCTATTGGATCTACATCAGGAGATGGTAAGTGAAGCCCTGAGCTGTATCCTAATATTCCATAATTAGAAAGTAACTCTATCTCAGTACTATCCACACCTAAAACAGATTTACCTTCAAGTAAGATTTCTACGTCTCTACTACCAATACCTCCTGCTTGTTCCGTATGAGTTTCAACTGGAACAGTTGTTAGGATGTTAAAATATACAGAATCATCAGATGTATATTCAAAATATTTCAGGCCATCCTCTGTCCTACTATCAGAAATCGATACTATCCACTTTCCTCTTTGATCTACTAGAGATGCTATCTTCGCACTTTTCCCCAAACTTCCTAATTCATCCATATCTTGAATATACGTAACCACTATTGCTTCTCCATGCTCAGGCATACCTCCTAAACTACCAGCAATCGAATCAAAAGGAGGCGGTGATGACAAGTTAGAAAAAGTCCTAGCCAAATATTTCTGTCCTTCATTATCAGAAAGTTTCTCTCCTGAATATATTTCAAAGAAATAATCCATGTCCGGTTGTAATCTTGTTACAGGAACATAATGAACATAGTACTCTCTTCTTGTAGTTATACCATCTCTTTCATCTGAAACTTCATGAGTTAAAGAATCTCTTGAGGTACCATATTTAATATATCCAGACTCCTTCTGTCTAGAAAGCCATATTACTGTAAAACCAGTATCAGTAACATTAACAACCTCTACGCTTTCTTCTCGCATAGCTCCTACATCTGACAAACCTTCTACTGTAGTCATATCTGTCCATTGGACATGGGTAACAATTCTAAACCGTCTATCTGTCTTAATCGGTTCGACCGGCTCATCATAATCTGACAAATCCAAAGGTGTAATATCCAAATCATCTATCACAGGAGTTGTAGGAACAGTTACAACAGAGGATGGTTTTTGTGAACTTGAAAGCTTTGAGTATGGATTATCCATACTCTCAACATTAAGAGTATACACCTCTTTGAGCACACCATTGCTATCAAACAGTTCTCCATAAGTACCCTCTAAAAAAGCTCCTTTGCCTGTACCTGCTACAACTAAAATAATCAACTTGTCATTTCCCTCTACAACAATGTATGAGCCATCAGACATTTTCCTTAAAGAGGAAAGATTAACATTCCAAGAACCTCCTTTAGAAACTACAGAAGATACTGCATAAACATCCTTATCCATCGTAGAGATAAAAACTACAGCATCTTCATTACTTACTCCATTAACAGAACCTGAGACTGGATTAACTGTAGGAGCTATTGGAGATACTGGAGGAGTTTTAAAAGAAAACATATCGGAGCCATCATCCCCATACCTGTCCTCACCTGAGAGAATAATAAAATTATAGTTGGTATTCGGTTCTAATGCTCTTTGTGTAATATGATGTGTTTCTCTTCTTCTTGTACCTCTTGTATCTACTAAGGGAGTACCATCTTGTTTGTTAATTATGGGTATAACCGAACCTGTCGAAGGAGTATCTGTAACCCATGATACTGTAAATTCCTGAGTCCCTACATTGGTAAAAAGCACATTCAAAGGCTTTGATTCTGTCGATGCTTTCGTTATCCATTGAGTAATTTGTAAAGAAGCGAAAACTACCAAAGGTATTCCTAAAAGAAGAATTACTATTATTATCAATTGTTTCCTGTTCTTACTAGGGACAGTGGCTATTTTCATTACTTACTATAATACCTAGAAAAAGCAATGATGACAATTACTAAATATGAAAAACTTAGGTCAAAATTTTACTTTTTTAACCCTTTTAAGAAATCACCAACCACATTTATAACAGAACCTATTTTCCTAACTGGAATCAGTACTGTTTCATTCATTTCAATTAAGGTACCTTTCACTACAGATACCGCTTCTTGAGCATCATTAACCATACTTGCAGTTTGTTTAAGTATCTCATCTGCGTTCTTTAACAAAGGTTTTGTTTCTTTCACCACCTCTCCTGACTGTTTTATCAACATAGCTAGATAGTAAAGCACTAAACATATCATAAGGACAATTACGCCTATTATGATCATCCAATAAATTGATGGTATCTCTGACATCTTATTCCTCCATAAAGTTAAGTATTACATATAATACTACATTTCTTTTAACAAAAGAATAATGTTTATGTCAAACAAAATGATATACTTAGAAGATGCAAAAGTTTTTCATAAGACATAAATTATCAGTAGGAGATATTACTTATCTGTCAGATTCGGACAGCGAAATAGTCATCTCAAGAGGAGAAATACAAATAGAGGATATTGTAAAAATAGAGACATATGAAAGGATTTTTTTAGGACAGATAACTGATATCACAAAAGTAAGCGTAGAGATTCAGATTATTGAAGATTTAGGAGAAAGAGAATCCGAATATGTCCCCTCTATTACAATAATCCAATCTCTTAGTGGTGATATTAAGTTTAACTACTTTATTGAAAAAAGTGTTGAAGTAGGGATAGAAAAAATTATCCCTATCCAATCTAGATACTCTCTTAAAACTAAGGCTAAAGCTATTAAAGACTGTGGATACTGGAATAAATTAGTTAAAGATGCAGTAGAACAATCCAGAAATATCTTCCCTACAATCATAGAAAGACCAATTAGGATTGATGAACTTAAGAATATAAGAATGGAAGGGTTAAAATTATGTCTATCTACAGAAACAGATAATTCTAAATATTTAAATACTCTCTTAAAGAAAGAAAACATATCCCAACCTATATATATTGCAATAGGACCCGAGAGAGGATGGAGCTTTTCTGATTTAAAAATCTTTCAAGAGCTTGAATTTGAATTCGTTAAATTAAAAGGAAATATCCTAAGAACAGAAACTACTGGACTGGTAATAGGTAGTATTATCAAATATTTAAAAGGAGAGATTTAATCTATTTACTCTCTATCCCTTTCAAACTCAATTTAATCTTTCCTTGGTTATCTATACCTACAACTTTCACCTTTATAATATCTCCTTCATTTACATATTTTCTAACATCTTGTACATATTCATCCGATACCTCGGAGACATGCAACAAGCCCGAGACATTCGGTGCTAGTTCTACAAACGCTCCATAGTTCATTATTGAAACAACTTTACCTTCGTATACCTCTCCTACTTCTGGATGAAAATCATACCCTGAAATCAATGTTTTTGCTTGCTCTATAGATTCTTCAGATGAGCTATATATATTTATAGTACCATCCTCTTCTATTTCTACCTCTACGCCCGCTCTTTCTGATATTTCTCTAATATTTTTACCTCCTGGTCCAATAATCTCTCCTATCTTGTCCTTAGCAACTTTGATCTGAACAACCCTAGGAGCATACTGAGATATTTCAGTCCTAGGTTTAGAAATTGTCTTTGACATTTTCTGAAGTATTTTTTGTCTTGCTTCTTTTGATTTAACAAAGGTTTCTTTAATTATCTCCATACTTAAACCTTTTGTTTTAGTATCCATTTGGATAGCAGTAATACCATCCTCTGTACCAATTACTTTAAAATCCATATGACCGTAAAAATCCTCTGTCCCTATCATGTCTGTCAAAATTTTAAAGGTACCATCATCTCCCACCACTAAACCACAAGCTATTCCTGCAACTGCCTTTCTAATTGGAACTCCTGCAGCCATCATAGCCATGCTAGAGCCACAGGCTGATGCCATAGAGCTAGAACCATTTTCTCCTTGTATTTCACTCATAATTACTACTGTATATGGGAAATCTTCTTCTGCTGGTATTACTGGAAGTAACCCTTTTTCTGCTAACATTCCATGACCAATAGCTCTTCTGCTTGGTATCAATCTAGGTCGGTATGCCTCTCCATAGGCAAATGGTAAATCATTGTAGAAATGCATAAACCTTTCCTCTCTTTCGCCCTCCATATCATCTACTAATCTTACATCTCTTAAACTTCCTAAAGTTACTACTGTTAATGTCTGTGTTACACCTCTTGTAAACAGGGCTGAGCCGTGTACCCTAGGTAGTAGGTCTACATCTGTATCCATCTCTCTTATCTCATCCATCTTTCTTCCATCAACTCGCACATCTTGTTCTAAAACAATTTTCCTCATCGCATTTTTTAAGAGATGCTCATATACATCATCCATAGATGATTTTGAATATTTCCCTTCAAATTTTTCATAGAGTTGCTCTCTTATCTCAGAGTGCGTTGCTGAATCTTGCTTCTTTAGACTTTCCTCTATTTTCTTCTCTCCTAGAAATTCAGATATCTTTTCCACTAATTCATCTGATACACCATCTTCTTTGTATGACTTGTCCTTCTTTTCCAACTTAGACAGAAAATCTTTCTGAGCTTTTAACCAATCCTTCATATATTTAAGAGATGTTTCCATTGCCTTAATTACCTGATCTTCTTCAATTTCATAACATCCAGCATCTATCATTGTAAATTTATCTCCATCTCCTGCTACAACATAGTCCATTTTTTCTGCTTGAGATGTCTTATTAAATGTCTTTAACAGATTAATAAGTTTTCCATCTACTAAGCCTACTCTTACGCCAGAGATGGGACCTTCAAAAGGAGCACTTGAATTAATTAAAGCTGCTGATACAGCATTGATTGCTAAAATCAATGGGTCATTTTCCTCATCATATGACATAACTGTTACTATAATGCTAACCTCATCTTTATAATCTTCTGGAAATCTAGGTCTGATAGCTCTATCTATCATTCTTGCTTTGAGTACAGCATCATCTGTAGGAAATCTTTCTCTTTTTACAAATCTTGATCCACTTATCTTTCCAGAGGCATAGAACTTCTCTACATACTCTACTGAGAGAGGAAAATAATCAAATTCTCCATTAGTAGGTTGGGTATTTACATTAACAGTAATTACTGTATCACCCATCTTTGCTAATATTGAAGATTGAGATTTTAAAGCAAGTCTCCCTGTCTCAAAAGAGCATTTCCTGCCTTCTATTTCAAATTCATGTTTTTTAATATCAAACAACATCTTATATTATTATTAATAATTTAGTTACAAATAGATAATCTAGACTAAGTATAGATAAATCTATATTAAATGGAAAGTTATTACAAAGAAAGAGGACACAAGGCATTATATCTTAAGTTTTTTTGCTAACTCTTTATATCTATCTGGTTCATTATCTTTCAGGTATTGAATTAGTCTCCTCCTCTTACTTACCATGTTTAGAAGACCTTTTCTTGAATGATTATCTTTTCTATGAGCCTTAAGATGTTCACTTAACTCCTCTATCTGTTGAGTTAACAAAGCTATCTGTACCTCTGGAGAACCAGTATCTCCTTCATGAAGTGCGAATTTTTCTACTATTTTTGCTTTCTGTTCCTTGGTTAACGACATGTTATTATTAGATTAGCATTATATATTTACTTAATCAAGCGAAATTCAGACTTGGATATAGTAAGGATTATTCTATACTGTTATAGGGTTTATGTCAAGCATTATTGCTTATTTAACAACCTTATGACAGTATATTTTATCTCCTTCACGAACTTCTGATGAGGAATCAAGAAGCTGTATCCCACAATCAAAACCTGATTTAACCTCATTTACTGAATCCTTATTTATTCTTAAACTTTTTACTTTACTCTCGGCAATGATTTCATCTCCCCTTACTATATCAACCTTACAATCTCTTTTAATATACCCATCACTTACTCTTGAACCTAAAACTACGGATCCATCAGATAGAGTAAACAGAGTTTTTACAACTGCACTACCTATTTCCTCCTCTGTCGAGGAAGGTAATGCCATAAGGGATAGTGCTTCCAACACCTCTTCTATCAGTTTGTATATTATATCGTACGTCTTAACTAAAATTCTTTTCTTTTTTGCATAATCTACAACACCTGATTCTATACCTACCTCAAAACCTAAAACTATGGATCTGGAAAGCTCCGCCAACTCTATATCTCTTAAACTTATAGTGCCAACACCAGAATCTACAATGTTAACCCAGTATTCATCTTCTTTTATTTTGTTTAAAGAATTTATTATAGCCTCAAGAGAGCCCTGTGATGAGCTCTTTATAATAACATTGAGACACTCTCCGGAATCCTCTTTTTTAGCAGAGAAGAATTCCTCTAAAGTGACTTCGGCATCCTCTTTTTGAGGATCTTCCTTCTCAAACAAGAAATCAAGAAGATCTTTGTTTTTACTCTCCAAGATATATATTGTAGTGCCAAGTTTTAAGAGGTTAGATATACCTATTATCTTCCCTCCACACCCACAATCCATAATACAGAGATTTTCTCCTTCCTCTGTAATTATTGCTTTCGCTTTTTCAATAAAGACATTGCTATCTATTTTGTATCCTATCCAGTTACCTTGACATGCACTGCCTTGCGTAAGAGCTATTGACGATGTATTACCTTTGTACTTATCTTTAATAGATTCTAGAACATAGGCTTTCCCTAAAATACCTTTTGGTAACTCTTCAGTACTTTTTATTCCCTCTACCTCAGCTACCAGTAGTATTAAATCTATTAATTCAGAAATTCCTTTTCCTGTTCTTGCTGAGACTTCTATTACAGGTATATCACCACCAAAGCCTTCAAGCTGTAGTCCATTATTAACAATTTCTCTTTTTACTTTTTCAAGAGATATGTTTGGCAAATCACATTTATTTATTACTACAATAGGTTTAGAATCTGAATTGTTAATTATATCTATCGATTCTTTTGTTTGAGGTTTAACACCATCATCTGCTGCTACCACTAGTAAAACAATATCAGCTATACTTCCTCCTCTGGATCTCATCAAGTCAAAAGCTTCATGACCGGGTGTATCAACAAAAGTAATACGTTGACCATCTTTTACCTCTACTGTGAAAAGAGAAACTTTCTGAGTTATACCTCCTGCCTCACAACCTTGCACATCGCTCTCTCTTATCTTGTCTAATATTGTTGTCTTACCGTGATCTACATGTCCTAAGATTGTTACAATAGGGGGTCTAGCACAATTACTTGTACTCTTTCCCTTACTCTCCTGAGTTGTAACTCTTTCGATCTTAGACATTGTATTGTGTTAATTAGTATATTATTTACTCTCTTCATCTGTGCTCTCAGATTCATTCTTTTCAATTTTTTCACCTTCCTTAGATTCTTTCTCTAACTCTTCTAAATCTTCTTCTTTGATTATCTCTCCTCCTGAACCAACTATATCTATCTTGTATCCTGTTAATTTCCAGGCTAGTCTAACATTTTGACCATCTCTTCCTATTGCTAATGATAACTGATCATCTGCAACGGTTACTGTTGCTACCTCTTCATCTATCTCTACATCATCTACCTTTGCAGGACTTAGAGCGTTTGCAACAAATCTCTCAATATCTTCATCCCACTCTATTATATCAATCTTTTCCTCTCCTAGCTCGTTCATTACATTTGCAATCCTAATACCTCTTTGACCTACACATGAACCTATTGGATCAACTCCCTCTTGATTCGAATATACTGCTATTTTACTTCTTGACCCAGCCTCTCTTGCAATTGCTTTTATCTCTAAAACTCCTGACTCTATCTCAGGAACTTCTAGCTTAAATAGCTCTATTAGAAATTGAGGGTCTGCTCTGGAGACAACCATCTGTGAGTCCACTATATCTTTAAGAAGTACCTTGTATCTATCCCCAAGCCTGTAGAACTCGTTTGAAATCTGCTCCTCTGGTGGCATAAATGCTGTAGCTTTACCAATCTCAAAAATCACCTGACCTTTCTGCATCCTTTGCATTAAAGCATTAAATACTTCTCCTACCTTATCACTGTACTCACTTATTACAGCATCTTTCTCTGACTCTCTTATTTTCTGTAAAATAACCTGTTTTGCTGTTTGAGCTGCTATCCTACCAAAATCTTCAGTAGGCATCTCTATCTGAACAGAATCACCTACCTCCACTGTTGAAGATATCATTTCAGCTTCAGATACTGATATCTCTTTCTCATCATCCTTAACTTTCTTTACTACTTCCTTAGTTGCAATTAACTTAAACTCTCCTGTCTCTCTATCCAATTCTACAGATAGGTTACTTCCTGGAGCACTCTCATCTTCATCATCCTCCTCATAATTTTTGGTAAGGTCTGCATATTTCTCTTTTTTGTACGCCACAAGAATAGCAGACTCTAAGGCTTGAAATATTTCTTCCTTCTCTATCCCTCTTTCTGCAGCTATCTGATTAATAGCAGCAACAAATTCTGATATCATTGCCATTTTTGTTGTCTGATTAATTTAAATTTATACATATCTAGAAAAAAAGGTGAGAATATTCATCCTCACCCTCATCCTTTGTATAACTTTCGGATTGAGTATAACACAGAAAGAAATAGATGTAAAAGAGTAAATTAAGATTATTTACCCTTATCTAATTCTTCCCATAATTTCCTCTCCTTCCTACTTAATCTAGTAGGGATATTTACATTAACCCTTACATAATGATCTCCTCTTTTTCCTTCCTGATTGAGAATAGGGCAACCTTTCTCTTTAATCTTAAATATAGTGCCTGACTGAGTTCCTTTTGGTATTTTTAATTTAATATCTCCAACAACTGTTTCTACCTCTATTGCTCCTCCAAGAACTGCCAAAGGAACATCTATACTTTCTTCTGAATAAATATCATTACCTCTTCTTTCGAATTTCTCAGAGGCTTCTACCTCCACTTCAATATATAAATCTCCTACAGCTCCTTCGTTTCTGCCCACATTTCCACCCCCTCTGAACCTTAATACCATTCCATCATACGCACCGGCTGGTATCTTTATACTCACCTTCTCATCCTTGGTTTCAACTCCCGTACCACTACATGATTCACAAGGATTTTCAATTACCTTTCCTGTCCCACCACAATTGCTACATGTTGACATTACAGCTACTTGTCCCAAGATAGTACTCCTGACCTGTCTTTCCTGTCCAGTACCCTTACAGACAGGGCATTCTTTTACCTTACCATCTTTACTTCCAGAACCACCACACTTTCCACATCGAACCTCTCTTCTCACCTTTATATCATACTCTCCTCCTTCCATTGCTTCTTTAAAGGTAACTCTAATTCTGTATCTAATATCCGCCCCAATATCCTCTTTTGGAGCACTTCTTCCTTGACTTCCAAAATCAAACCCAAATCCTCCTCTGGCGAAATCCTCGCCACCAAAAAATGCACTAAATATATCACCCATATCAAACGGTGTCCCTTGTTGATAGTAACCGTATCCACCATTGCCAAAACCTGGATTAAATCCTGCCGTTCCTGCATGTCCATACTGGTCATACGCTTCTCTCTTACTATCATCCGAAAGCACCTCATATGCCTCCTGTACTTCCTTAAATTTCTCCTCAGAATCTGCCTCCTTGTTTACATCTGGATGATATTTTTTAACAAGTTTCCTGTAAGCTTTTTTCAGCTCCTCTTTTGTAGCCTCTTTCTTAACTCCTAAAACATCATAGTAATCTTTCTTTTCCATAGCTTAATGATTTTAGCAAAGAGGTAATATATTTGCTACCCCCTTTTAACTATCAGACTAAATCTGCTAACATTTATACTATGGAAAATACTTGGAATGTACAGACACATAATGACAAGAAAGTTAGAAAGGTGAGAATATGGATATCTGTCATACTCTCTCTTTCAGGAGTAATTATTCTTGCTAGTCAAGTTATCCCTTTGACCAAATCATATGTTGATGGTGTGGTAGAACAGAAAAGAGTAGATATCAAAGCAGATCCTGTACCTGAATCTTACAAGAAATATATTGAGAAGGAGTTTGCATACTACGATCCTGGTTTAAGTTACTTTGCTAACCTTACTCAACAGTTAGGAGATTTAGATTTCTCTGCTCATTTTTCTTACAATCCAGATACCCAATCTCAAAGAAAAGTATCAATTGATAAGACTTACAAGAAAGACATGCACATTACAATTGAAAGTGTTGGTATCAAAAACATCACTATTACTCCTAATGTTGAAAGTAGTAGAGAGTCTGTATACAACCAGTATCTTAAAAGAGGTGTAGCTCATTTTGAAGGTACTCCTCTTCCTGGTGATGGTGGTAACTCCTTCATATATGGTCATAGTGCTGTTGAATCTTTTTTTAGTAGAAACAGAGATTTACCAGAAACCATATTTTCCAGACTCAATGATATAGATATTGGACAGAAGGTAGTTGTCAACAGAGAGGATAAAGTAATAGAATATATTGTGAGAAACAAAAAGATTGTAGAACCTGATGATTTTTCAATCTTACAACCTATTTACAACAAGGAAACTATTACGTTAATGACCTGTTGGCCATTAGGAATAGGGACAAAGAGATTAATTGTAGTCGCCGAAAGAAGATAATATGTAAAGAAACAAAATATGGATGAAAAACAGAAAAAATTATTAATCTTTGTAGCAATAGTTCTGTTTGTTTTAATAGTAGGAACAGTTGTGTTCCTCATTATTAATAAAGAACCTAAACAAGCAGTTCAATCAAATGGAGAAAGTAATAGATACCCACCTTTAACAGAAAATAAAATAGAGCTTAGCTACTGGGGATTATGGGAGCCAAATACTGTTATGCAACCAATAATAAATGAGTTTGAGAATATATATCCCAATATTAAGATAAACTACTCTCAACAATCTTTCACAGCCTATGAGGCAACTCTTTACACCAGATTACAGCAAGCATCTGTTGGGACAGAGCCTGCACCCGATCTTTTCAGGATACACAATACATGGACTCCTAAGTTTTACAAATACCTCTACCCACTTCCTCAGAATGTAATGAGTGCTCAGGAATATTCAGAACTGTTCTATCCTACTGTTGTATCTGATTTTACTGCAAAAGATGGAAATATCTATGCCATACCTTGGTATATTGATGGATTGATGGTTTTCTACAACAAAAGCATTTTCCAACAAGCGGGGGTAGAGAAACCACCAGAGGATTGGGATTCATTTATGGAATTAGCCTACAAACTAACAAAGAAAGATGTTACTGGGAGAATAATACAGTCGGGGTTAGCAATGGGAACTTCAAGGAATATTAGACACTCAAGGGAGATTCTTTCATATCTTCTTTTGTTAGAGGGTGTTGAGGTAATGGATTCTGCAAGAACCAAAATCACCTTAGATACTCCAGCGGGACAGAAAGTATTTAGAATATATACTGACTTTGCAAGAGGAGACGATGCAATATGGTCACCAACTTTAAGAACGGATTTAGAAATGTTCTTTGCTGGAGAATTAGCTATGATGATAGCTCCTAGTTGGAGAGCCTTTGACATAATAGAAGCAGCTCCTACAGTTGAGTTTGATACTGCTCCACTCCCTCAGCTCAAAGAGAACAAACAAAATATCTTCTACTCTACATATTGGGGTGATACTGTCAGTAGAAACACCTCCTATCCTTTAGAAGCTTGGGCCTTTGTTAAATTCCTCTCCGAGAGAGAACAACAACTAAACCTCTACTCTAATGCTTCTAAAATTAGAGCTTTTGGCGAACCATATTCTTTGGTAGAGTTAAATAGTGAGATGGAAGGTAGAGCATATGTGTCTGCAATAGCAGAAATGTCTCCTTTTATGAAATCAATACCTATAGGAGATGAGCAGACAGTGGACAGTGCTATCGACGAGGCAATTACTGAAATCGTAGAGAATGGTAAAGATATTAGTTCAGCATTAAAAGAGGCTGAAGAGAGTATAAATAATATAATAAGAGAAACAAATAAATAGTAATGCCCTTAAAAAGTGCCCCTGGAAAATTTAAGCAGAAATCAGTAATCTATCTAACCTTTTTTCTTCTTCTGTCAATACCGCTTGTTCTTTACGGTATTGCTAAAGAAAACTTTGACCTTAGAAAAAGAGCCTTTGAAGATTTACAACTAAGTGATGAATATCAATGTTTAATATCATTTCCTAATGTCAACCCATACTCTCTACAAGAAGGTAGTACTGTGACTGTTCAGGTGGATGCAAGAATTAAAGATGATTACGCAAGAGAGCTCCGTATTCATAATACTCAGGGACAGATAATATATTCAGAGGTTTTCGATTCTTCTAAGACAGAATTTGAAACAAGTTTTGCATACTCCCCTGAGACATCTGGAAAGGCAGATATGACTGGTACAGTTACAAAAGGACAGGGGGGTCTTGTAGAGTGTAAAATAACAAGCCCTCTTAATATTCATGGATTACAGGTAGTGCCTGAAAATAGTGCTCCTGAATTTCTATCAAAACCATCTGAATCCTTGCCTTCTCAAAATATTCAGACGGGCGATATGTATGAGTATACCCTTACCGCAAAAGATATCGATGGAGATAATATAAACTATAGTTACTCTTTCACACCAAGAGCTGATTGGTTAAAACCAACAGTCATAGAAGACGGTGCTGGAGGCAATCTCACTGTAAAGTTTAAAGGTTCCACAAACAAAGCAGCAAGCTATCTAGCACATGTTTTGATACATGATGGATACAGTAAAAATGTAAGATCGCAATCTTGGGTAATAAATGTAAGTCCAAAAGAAAATGATATCCCCATTGTAACAATAATAGAGCCAATTGAGAGTCTGAGAATAGATAAAGGTACTACTTTTAAGACATCTTGGGAATCAGTAGATTTGAATCATATTGTAGGACATGAGCTGTACGTAACAAACAACCCTACAGATGAAGACCTTTGGATAGAGATAGATAAAGAGATACCTTACAACCAAAATAATTACAGCATAGATACCTCCGATCTAAGACCTGGTACTTACAAAGTTATTGTCAAATCTACCGACAACCAAGAACCTCCCGCATCTGGTATAGGTATCTCTCCTGAAATTGTAATTAGCTCTATAGAGGAAACAGATGACAAGAAGAGAGATGATGATGTCTTGTTAGCACAGCCACAAATTGTAAATGTCTCTCCATCAAGTACTGATGAAGTTACAGATAAATTAGTTACGATAAGAGCAACATTAATCTCAAGTGAAGAAACAACGATAGACGATTATTCAATACTGTTTGAACTAAATGATAAAGACCTCTCTGAAGAGATAAGGATAAACAAAATAAGTAAAGAACAATACACCATAATATATCATCCTGAAAGAGAACTTGATTTTGGTGTTAACAAAGTACAGTTATCATTTAAGGATAAAGAAGGACAAGAAGCATCTAGAACTTGGAGTTTTGTAATAAAGAGCGATAAAGATGTAGGTGAGGATTCTTTCTTAATATTTGGATATGAGATACCTAGAAATGTTGTAATAATTGTAGGGATAGGATTAATTACCGTAATTTTAGCATTAATTATTCCTTTCATTATATTCACAATATGGAAAGGTGATAAAAGAAAAGACGATAGAGAACCCTATCAAAATGACAAATTACCTCCATCTACCCCAAAAGATACCACACAGTATGTAGAGATTAGCACTCAAGAACCAGAATATCTTAAAGATAAAGTTAAAACAAAAGAAGAAACTCATACTGCAGATGAAGAAAAGAAAGATGTCTGGGATATGTACTCTGCTCCTAAACCAGAAAATCTGAAAGAAGAGTCAGAAGAAATCTCAGAGTCACAACCTACTAAAATCGTTCAAGAACAACCAACACCTACACTACCCTCTCAAGAACCTTTACAGACCACTGAGTCTGAGATCCCAGAGTCAGAAATCTCTGAGCCTCAATCTACTAAAGTCGTTCAAGAGCAACCAACTCCTACAGAACAAATACCTCCTACACTACCTCCTCAAGAACCTCTACAGACCACTGAGCCTGAGATTCCAGAACCAGAAATACCTGATGCCCAGCAATTGGAAAACATATTCTCCCAAATTCAACAGCAGAAAACAGGAGAAGAAACTCAACAAACAGAAGTAGTTAACCAACAAGGAACTTGATATAATCATCTATTATGAAAGTATACTCATACAAAGAGATTAGAGACAGATATATAGAATTTTTTAAAGAGAGAGGACATGCTGAGATCCCTAATTCACCACTCATCCCAGAAAATGATCCTACCGTTCTCTTTGTTAATGCAGGAATGCTTCCTTTAGTCCCTTTTTTAAAAGGAGAAAAACACCCAAAAGGGAATAGGTTGGTTAACTCTCAAAGATGTTTAAGAACAGGAGATATAGATTTGGTAGGAAATACTACTCACTACACCACTATTGAAATGTTGGGTAATTGGTCCTTAAACGATTACTTTAAAAAAGAGGCCTTAAACTTTACTGTAGAATTTTTTGTAGAAGAATTAGGCTTTGACATACAGAGGATTTATGCAACCGTATTTGAAGGGGACAGAGAAATCTCAAAAGATGAGACTTCAATAGGGATATGGAAAGATATCTTTAAAAGATATGGGATAAAAGCAGATGTTGGAAAAGAGAAAAGAATACAAACCTTAGGAAGAGAAGACAACTGGTGGGGATTAGAATCAGGAGGTCCATGCGGTCCAGACTCCGAAATATTCTACAAGAATAATAATGGAGAGCTGATAGAGATAGGAAACAATGTCTTTATGGAATACCTCCTAGAAGACAACAAGTACAAGCCATTAGGAAGACACAACGTAGATTTTGGAGGAGGATTAGAAAGAATTACTGCGATTGTTCAGAATGTAGATAGTTTCTATGAAACAGATATCTTTAGACCTGTTTTACAAAAAATCAAAGATAAAAGTAAGAGAAATAATATCAAATCCCAAAGGATAATTGCAGACCATATTAAGGCCTCTGCTTTAGTTGTAATGGACGGTATTAAACCTGGATCTACACAGCAATCTTACATACTAAGAAGATTGATTAGAAGAGCAGTAAGACATGGTAAACTTCTTGATATATCAAAACCATTCACAAGAGATATTTCTAAGGTAGTAATAGAACAATTTACTCAAATATACCCTGATTTAAAAACAAAGAAAGAAGAAATACTTAATACAATTGAAGAGGAGGAATTAAGATTTAACAAAACAATAGAGAGTGGACTAAAGGAATTAGAAAAGAAGTTAGAGAACAGAAAGCTAATAGATGGTAAGGAGGCATTTCATCTCTATGAGACATACGGATTACCAATAGAGGTTACTGAAGAAATTCTAAAAGAAAAAAATAGCAGTATAGAGAATAAAGAGGATTTTTACAAAGCACAAAAAGAGCATCAAGAAAAATCAAGGACATCTTCAAAAGGAATGTTTCAAGGTGGTCTCTCAGATACTTCAGAGATGTCTACTAAGTACCACACAGCTACTCATCTTCTACTTGCAACACTAAGAAAGGTCTTAGGAAACCATATATATCAAAAAGGAAGTAATATTACCCCTAAAAGATTACGATTAGATTTCCCAAGTGAGAAAAAGTTGACAGAGCAAGAAGTAAATGAAGTGGAAAGAATCGTAAATGAAATAATAGGAAGTGGATATGAGATTTCCTATGAAGAGAAACCCAAGGAACAAGCTCTAGAAATAATTAGAAAACACTCAGGGATAGCCTCCTTTACTGAAAAATATGGAGATATACTCAAAATATACTATATCGGGCCTAAAGACAATCCTGTGTCCGTTGAAATATGTAACGGTCCTCACGTACAAAACACTAAAGATCTAGGTGTATTTAAAATAATAAAACAGGAAAATGTTGGGGCTGGAATAAAAAGAATTAAAGCTATTTTAGAATAGAGCTTATGAAAGAAATATATCCTACAGTTGCAATAGATTACGGGATGAAGAACCTAGGCTTAGCCATATCAGATAGCAAAGGAGTAATGGCATCTCCCTTAAAGGTAGTTTCAATTACAAAAAAAAGAAACATAGATACTGTAATAAAGGAAATATTGGAATTGTGCAGTGAGTACAATGTAAAGAGACTAGTTGTAGGAAAACCTCAAGAATTTACTAAGAAACACAGAAAAACTACAGAAAAAATAGATGCTTTTTTGGTAAAATTAAAAAGCTTTACTAACATACCAATAGTTACATATGATGAGGCATTTTCTACTGCTGATGCCCAAAATATGTTAACATCTTCAGGACAAAATATTCGAAGTTCAAAGAAGAAAATTGATAGTATAGCAGCTACATTATTTTTACAAGAATTTTTAAATTTTGAAAATAAAAAAAATGAAAAATAAAAATGGCCCCATTGTGCTAATTTGTTTCGTTTTCCTACTTTTCCTACTTATCGGTTCTTTCATTCATTACAAAAAAACTCTATCTCAACCCATTAGCGAAGGTGATGAACAGGTTACGATTGTAATAGAGGAAGGGCAAAGCGTAAAAAGCATACTTAACTCTCTTGTAGAAGAAGGATTACTTAAAAATCTTCATGCTTACTACGTAAAAATCTATCTCAAACTAAACAAATTAGAAAGTAAACTACAAGCAGGTACCTATCAATTACCAAAACAACTTACAATAGTGGAGTTAGTAGAAGCATTACAAAGTGGTAGGGATTTAGATATATGGGTGCTAATTCCAGAAGGTCTTAGGAAAGATGAAATCGCTGATATCATTAAGAAAGAATTTGATGGAAATAATCTTCAAGATTTTTCAAGAGAAGAATTTTTACAATTAACAGAGAACAGAGAGTATATAAATACATTAGATCTTGTCATAGAGGTTGATAATTTAGAGGGTTTTCTCTTTCCAGATAGATATGCCTTTCCTAAGGACGCAACGGCAGAAACAGTAATTGAAAAGATGATCTCTAATTTTAAAACTAAGGTTGGAGAAGAGTATACATACGAAGAAATAATATTTGCTAGTATAGTGGAAAGGGAGGGATATAATGCCAATGATAGACCAATAATTGCAGGAATAATACTTAAAAGATACTCTGAAGGGTGGTTGTTACAAACAGATGCAACACTACTCTACCCTGTAAAAAACTGGAAACATACAATAACTATACAAGATAAAGAGGATGACAATCCCTACAATACATATAAAAGGTTAGGTTTACCTCCTACACCGATATGTAATCCTGGGTTACAATCTATAGAAGCTGTATGGAAACCACAAGAGAGTTCTTACTACTTCTACATCCATGATAAAGAGAAAAATCCTCATTTTGCAGATACTCTTGATGAGCATGGAAAGAACATAGAGAAATATCTAAGGTAAATTTCAATAGTAAATACTAATGACTATAGATATAGAATTAAAAGATAATAATCTAAAAAAGATAGAGCCTAAAAGGAATAGAGAAAAAAAGTCACCTGAACATAAGAAAAAAAGGATAAAAATCATTGTCGTCTCTATTTCTCTTCTAACATTAGCCATACTTGGATTTCTGGCATATAAAGGATATATCTTTTCTCAAGAATTAGGCTTTATCTTCACTCCTAACTCAATAATAACTGGTCAGAAAAAGGAATTGAAAAAAGATTCATCAAAAAGATTCACTACTGCTTTGTTGGTTGGATTAGATACCAGAGAGAGTGGTGGTTTACTAAATACAGATACAATCATTATGGCTTCTTACGATTATGAGAATGATAATATAATTCTTCTTTCCATCCCTAGAGATTTCCATGTTGAAATAGCAGAAGATGTTAAGTGGTTTGCTAGGATAAATAGCATATACAGCAGCGCTGAACAAAAAGAGGAAGGTAGTGGAATAAAGGCACTTGTAAAAACAGTAGAGAGAGTTACTGGAAGAGAGATACAATATCATGCCATCGTAGATTTTAATGCATTTACACAAATAATAGATGCCGTTGGAGGAGTAGACATAAATGTGGACAATTCTTTTACAGACTACATGTATCCTAAAGGATGGGAATATCAAACTGTATCATTCAATGCAGGGCCTCAAACCATGGATGGTGAGACAGCACTAATATACTCCAGATCAAGACACTCTTCGCATAACAACGAAGGTACCGACTTTGCTAGAGCTAGGAGACAACAGAAGATAATAATAGCACTAAAGGATAAATTACTTTCATCAGAATCATTAACCAATCCTAAAACATTAATGAACATATTTGCTTCCCTGTCTGGGAACTTAAGAGTTTCAGACTTTACAATAACAGATATCGAAGCAAGTCTAAAATTAGCAAAAAAATATGAGGAGAAAAAAGGGAAAACATACTCTTTTGTTTTGGACCCTTCTGTAGGTGCAAGTCTACTTGTAGAGAAAAAACATCTAGAAAGTGGCGCGTATGCAATAGGACCTAAATTAGGTCTAGGAGAATATGAGGATATCCAAGATTTCTTAAAGATGATTACTAACAATCCTCAGTTATACTCTGAAAATGCAAAAATCATGGTATACGATACAGGAAGAGGATATTTAAAAACAAAAGAAGAAGTAGATGGATTAAAAGAAAAATACCCGTATCTAAATATCTCCTTTGCTGGGACACTCTTTAACGACAAAGAGGAAACAGTAATTTATCAAAGCAACAAGGAAGAAAACGAGTTTTCATACACTATCAAAGAATTACAGAAAATCTTTAATACAAGTAGGACAGAGAAACCTGAATACATCTCTTCAAACTTAAACGGAGAAGATGTTACAATACTACTAGGTAAAAGTATTGATTTAACAGAGGAATAAAATCCGTGAAATACAAACTCTACCATGGTACATCCTCCTATCTTTCATTAGAGGTTGTACATGAAGAAATAAACAAATTAAAAGATGAGGATCCATCACTATCATTAATTCTCTTAGAGGCTGATTCCTCTACTCCTCAAAAAATAATAGATACCATATCTTCCCCGTCTCTTTTCTCTAAAAGAAGAATAGTTTTCTTAAAAAGAATTTACAAAAACAAGGAGAAAAAGATTATTACAGAAAACATATTAGAGTTATTGGAAAACAGGAACGGAGAGGACATACTGTTTTTTTGGGAAGATGAAAAACTACGATCTAATACAAAGTATTACAAGTTTTTCAAAGAGAAAGGAAAGGTTGAGGAAGTAAATGAACTAAACAAAAGAACTTTTTTTTCATGGTTAAGAAAAGAGTTAGAACGAAACGATTTAAAAATCGATCCAAGTGTAATAAAAGAACTTGCGGAAAGAACAAACTATGATCCTGAGAGATGTTCCAATGAGTTGAAAAAATTTAAATTGAATAATGAAAAAAGAATAATTAGAAAAGAAGATATTGAAGAATTGACTCCAGATACCATTGAGAAAGATATTTGGGGTTTAATTGATGCTATAAATAGCGGAGACCGTATAAAAAGTATCTCTATCTTAGAAAATCTTCACACACAAACTATTGATGCAAATTACATTCTTTCTATGCTTGCTAGAAATACTAGAACTGTGTTTCTAACAAAACATCTATTGAAAGCTGATAAATCTTCCAGAGAAATATCTTCCATTCTCAGGATTCCTCCTTTTACCACCCCTTCTATAATAAAAATGGCTAATAATAGCCCTATTGAAAAGCTCGAAACCTTGTATACAAAACTCTCTAATCTTGACTATCAGATTAAAACAGGAAAGATAGATGCTAACCTTGGAATATCATTAATTACTGGGAGTTTTGCTTCACTTTCTGCATAACTATTTCTTTGCTAAAATCCTTTTGTTAAATAATATTTTGAAAAAAGCTCTCTTGTTCATTGACAGTATGACTACATTAAACTAAACTTTACTAGTATTATAATTGTTGTTGTCCTTGATGGAAGAAGTTAAAAGAGTTACCACAAAGAAAAAAGCAAATACAGGAACAATTATCCTTGTTGTCTTAGCAGCATTACTTGGTTTAGGACTGATAGGTGCAGCTGTGTATTTCTATGCAATAGAATCACCTGAGGACAGAATAGCCAAAACAGAGTCTACTTGTGCCTGTTACTATATCGATCCTGCAGTAGTTTCTGAGTGTGGAGACCCCAAAAGAGGCTTCCTTTTTGAAACTGCAACAATAAGTGGAGATCAGGTATGTAGGGCAGGTTGTGCTACAAGTAAACTCTCTGTGGATCTTCTAAACAGTAATACCAAGCAGGAGCTATATCAAATATGTCAACTTCATACAATTTCTGATTCCAGATGTACCGAAATGATTGTGAAAGATAAAAAAGGAAAAATTGTGACGGGGAGAGTCTCCTACGATGATGAACTTAATATTACAGCAACATTTGACAAACAGTACTCAGATTATAAAATTATTGTTAATAATCAAGATTTTAATCCTGACGAAGTATCTCCAGATGGATTATCAATCACAAAGAAAATTACCCAACTAGACTCAAACACTATTAACATAGCTGCCGTAGCAACAGCTCAGAATGGAGAGCAGATAGGTTCTAATCTGTGTAGGAGACTCATTGAAATAGAAAGAGATGCTTTCTCCGATGTTACAGGAGTTACTGTTGAAACACGAATGGTTGATAATATAGATAGGATATCAAGAATTAAAATAGGTGTTGGAAGTGTAGAAGATGAGGAGACAATCACTTTAAGATTCTCCTTTGATAAAAAAGGTCTAGTAGACTTAATTATGACAGAAGGATTTACTTTAGATTCTTCAAAAGGAGAAATTACTATCATTGAACAAGATCTATATAATTCAGAGAATTTTGGAACTGATACATCATTTGCTCAGTTAGATGGAAAGGAAGAAACTATAGAGATGACAGCAACAGTTAGCAGTGGTGCTCAAGTAATTGGTTCTGCTTCTAAAACTTTTACTTTAAAAAAAACAGGAGAATCCTCTGGTGATCCTGAGGCAGAGAAATCAGAAGAGTCAAATTTTTCTGTATCAAAGACCTCTATTAATGAATGTGTAGAGAGAGTTGCTCCTAATAATACAGCACAATTTACAATAACAGTAACTAACAATAGCTCTGTTCCTCAGAAGGTTAAATCTATAAAAGACAAGTTACCTTTAGGCTTTAAGTATATAAGTAATACCTCAAAGATTAAATCTCAACCTACTGACGACCAAGGATTAGTTTCGATAACAAATATAGGAGAATCACAAGAGATTGTCTGGCAAAAAGAGGAAGGTTGGAGCGTTGATGCAGGACAGAACTTAACTATTGAGTTTCAATCTCAAGTAGGAGAGAATGCACTAAGTGGTCAAAATCAGAATGAAGCAATAGTAACACCTGAAGAAGTTCCTGCTGTCCCTACTACACTAAGAGCTGAATACGTCATATTGGTTGCACAAGACTGTTCAGATCCCGATGCTATCCCTGATATACCAATATCTGAAGATAAAGAAGATGCGGAGGTAAAGGAAGATAAAGAAAAAGAGAAAGTAACAGTCGTTGACCCTGACGCCACCACTACCCCTGAGACTGGGAAATTTGATTCTACTTCTGCAAAAGTAATATTAGGATTAATAATCTTGACAATTGGATGGTATATATACTCTAAACCTTTAGGCCAGTCTATGACTAAAAGATTGGTAGAAAGTAAAGCTTTCAAAGAAGCAGAAATCAGCTCATGGAGAATACTTAAACCAAAGAAATATTTTGAGACTAAAGTTGTTAAGAATATAAATAAGAAGAAAAAGAAATAGCCCTTGTCTATAGATTCTCCAAAACAAATTCTAATGGGACACCATTGCTTCCGTAAGCTTGCTCTTGTGAATTAATTAAGAAATAGTAAAGTTCAGTTGTTAGTAATTGTTCAATAGTTACCTTGTGATTTTTTGACTTCTTCATATTAACAGTATCTACTACTACCATATCTAAGTTGTCCCTATTTCTACCGTACTGCACAAACCCAACACATTCTGCTTTTGTAGACCAAGCTATATCTACTGAAAAATTTCTCTCTCCTTTACTAATAAAAATATTGTAAGGCACACAGCCTTCAGTAGAGTCTCCTAATATACTTAAACCTTTTCTCTTAGAAAAAATTAAAAAAGCTGGGTAAATAGAAAGCAAAACGACAACTAATACAATTATGATATACATTTTTCTCCTATTAGTAATTTTCATACTCAAACTCTTTTATCAAAATATACTCCTCTTGAATAGAACTATTATATGCATCTGAAACTCTTAAAACAATTCTGTATGAACCACTACTTCCTACAGGAGGGACCCCTTTTAACACGGAATTATTCAAAGATAACCACGAAGGACCCTCTAAATAATCTAAGGATAATTCCAAACTGTCAGAATAACTCATCGGTCTAATCAAGTATTCATAAAGGATACCTTCATAACCAACTACAGGAGGCAAACTATCAATATATGGAACCTTTGTTAAATCTATCTCTTCTTCTGGTTGCTGAATACCTAAAACCACCTCTTCATCTTCAAAGTTATGAAAAAGCATATAGTATCCTGAGACTAATCCAATTAAAATAACTACTATTATACTTAAAAATATCTTAACCCTAGTACTACGCTTCATTATAAAAGTTTAACATAAATACATGTGTTTACAAATAAATATAATATATATATAATACCCTGAGTTATAAAATCATTTATATAAAAGATTAAATGCCAAACTTACAAACATCTATAAAAGATTTAAGACAAAACAAGAGAAGAAAAATCTATAATGACAGATTGAGGAAAAGAATGAAAAGAGCAATAAAGAAACAGAACTCCTTAATTGAAGAGAGTAAACAGGCTGATGCTGAAAGAAATATAAAGAATGTTTACAAAGTTCTTGACAAAGCTGCTAAGAAAAATGTTATAAAGAAGGGTAAGGCAGATAGAATAAAATCTCGTCTTACTAACAATTTAAACAAACTGTCTCAAGCTAATGTCAAAACTTCTAAAAAGGGCTCTTAAAATATCTCTTACTCCTGCAATTTTAATGATTGTTGGTAAATTCTTAGGGATTTTAATTCCTACACTGATCTATGATTTTGAATTTGTAGTACAGAACGAAATGATGGGTATATCCTCTGTTCAGATACTTTTCCCTGATACCGCTACAACCCTGTTTGTTAACTCCATATCAAACTTAGCAATGCTCATATTGATTGCAATACCTACAATATATTTAATAATTAAAACATCCATATATCAGACAAGTTTAGAAAACCCTAGAACTGTTGTTAAGATAACTAGATTAAATATATTAAAATGGATTACCAAAAAGAATACTAGCTTTTTACAGATATTCATTTGGAGTTCTTTTCTGTTAATCTCTACAGCTATAATAGTAGTGCATACTATACAAAATATGACATATACTTGGATAGGTATATCTTCGGGAGTCATAGCTCTTTTCTGTATATGGGGAACTATAAGGACATTTGAGCTAGAAATTGCTAAGATATATCCAGAGGAAAGTAATTATTACTAAAATTATGAAAACTACAAAAGAAAAAATCAAGAACATATTTGGACAGATATTAGAACCCTTTGCGTTAGGATTACTTGCACTACTCTTCATCCTACCTGCCATCACTGTAATGAATCTAACCCCCATTACAAAAGAATTTGAGAAATTAGATATCCTTGGTGTAAAAACACAAGGGGATGTTCTAATTAACTTAGTGGGTGGATCACACGAAGTATTCAGTGAAGAGATGTTAAACAAAATAGATGAACAATCATACTCATATTCAGCAAGACTGAACAAAAGAGGAGCTGATAGCTACTCTAAACCCATAATGAAAATAGAAAATAGGAAAGAAGAAGATATTAAGATATTTTTCTTCGGTCAAACATTGACAAATACAAGATCAATGATATATCTAATCATAGATAATGAATATCTTGCTATACAGGATAGTAAAGGAGAAACATTTGATCATGAGATAGAGATACCCTCTGGAAAAACAGTAACAGTATTCCTTGCATTAGAAAATCTCTCTGGAGTCCAATTCTCTGAGATATTTGATCTCTCTATAAAAATAACTGAGTAAGGATAAAATTCTTCTTTGTACAAATACTCTTCTCATTAAGATATAATCACCTTATGAGTCAATCTAAATTAGAGAAAATACGTAATTTTTCCATAATTGCCCATATAGACCATGGGAAATCTACTCTAGCAGATAGGATGTTAGAGGCTGTTAAAACAGATCTATCAAGAGAAAAAAGAAAAGAAAGAGTATTAGATAGATTAGATTTAGAACAAGAGAAAGGGATTACAATCAAACTACAGGCATGTCGAATGGATTGGAAAGGTTATCAACTCAACTTAATAGATACTCCAGGACATGATGACTTCTCCTATGAAGTATCTCGTTCTTTAGCTGCATGCGACAGTGCTATACTGCTAGTTGATGCAAGTCAAGGAATACAAGCTCAAACCATATCTAATACAAAAAAAGCTCTAGATCTCGGTTTAAGAATAATTCCTGTATTAAACAAAATTGATATCCCTAACATAGATATTGAGCAAAGAGAGAAAGAGATAGAGGGATTACTAGGATTTTCAAAAGAAGAAATAATTAAAATATCTGGTAAAACTGGTGAAAATGTAGACCTCCTCTTGGATACTATAGTGGAGAAAGTACCTCCTCCCAAAGGTAATCCTCAAGAACCTCTAAAAGCACTAGTATTTGATTCTTTCTATGACGAACACAGAGGCGTTGTCATCGCCGTAAGAATATTTGATGGGAATATAGAGTATGTACCGGGCAAACCAATTGAGCTAAACATGGTACAAAGAAAAGAATCTTTTAAACCTACTGAAATTGGTATATTTAATCCTAATCTTCAAAAAACCGACCTCCTAAAAACAGGTGAAGTAGGATATATTGCCACAGGTGAAAAGGATATTAGCTATTTTACTGTAGGAGATACCGTTTCTGATCAAAAAGATGTTCAACCTCTAGATGGATACAAAATCCCAAAACCAAATATGTTTGCAAGTTTCTTTCCAACAGAACCAGAAGAATACGAGAACCTAAAAACTGCTCTAAGGAAACTATCTCTCAATGACTCCTCTATTACATTCACAGAGCAAAGATCTGCTCTTTTAGGCTCAGGCTTTAGATGTGGATTCCTTGGGCTTTTGCACATGGAAATAGTACAAGAAAGATTGGAGAGGGAATATGATGTAAACCTGATAATCACAGCTCCTACTGTAGAATACAAAATTTTAAAAGATGATAATTCTGAAATATTAGTTCAAACACCAGATGAATTCCCTGATCCTGTTGAAATTTTAGAAATACTAGAGCCATGGGTAAGAGTAGAAATTCTAACACCTGATAAATATATCGGTAACCTTATGAAACTGTGCCAATTTAAAAGAGGGCAATATGTTAATACTAAATACTTAGATATAGATTCCTCTTTGTTCTTAAAAGAACAGTACGTTACCTTAGAGTATGACATGCCTTTAGCATCTTTAATATCAAATTTCTTTGATCAATTAAGAAATGTTTCAAGTGGATATGCATCTATGACATATGAATTTATCGATTTCTTTTCTTCTGATATTGTAAAAGTTTCAATACTTGTTAATCATGAAGAAATAGAGGCTCTTTCTTTCCTTGAAGAAAGATCACAAGCTAGACCTAAAGCTGTAAAACTACTTGAAGAGATGAAAAAAGTTATCCCTAGACAACAGTTCCCTATTCCATTGCAAGCAGCTATCGGTTCAAAGATAATAGCAAGAGAAGATGTAAAAGCTTTTAGGAAAGATGTTACTGCAAACCTTTACGGAGGAGATTATTCTAGAAAAAAGAAATTGTTAGAGAAGCAGAAAAAAGGGAAAAAGAGATTAAAACAGATAGGGAAGGTAACTCTTCCACAAGAAGCCTTTTTAGCAATATTAAAGACTTAATTATGATAGAAAATATCAAGCTTACAAACTTTAGGAAATTTAATGAATTAGATATAGATATCAAAAAAGATATTACTGTTCTACATGGAAATAATGCAAAAGGTAAAAGTACCGTTTTAGAAGCTATATACTTAATTACAAATGGAATATCTCCATGGGCATCCTCCAATGAATTTATCTCAAACAGTCAAAAAGAAGAGAACAGATATTGTAGGATAGAAATTACCTCTGATACAAAGAGATATTCTTTCTTTAAAGATGACAACAGAAAAATCCTTCAGATGGATGGCAAGAAAGTAATTCCTAAAAGGTTTTTTGAGAAAATGGCTTCAACCATATTCAACCCTGAACAGATAGAGATACTTATGATATCTCCAAGCAAACGAAGGAACTTTCTAGATGAAGCAATATCAATAATGGAATATGAATATTCAACTAAACTTAAAAATTTCAGAAAAATACTAAGACAGAGGAATGCTTATCTTAAAAAATTATCTAAAGATTTTTATGAGAAAGGAATTGTTGCAAGAAATGACACTCAACTGAATTTCTGGACAGAAGAGTTTATACAAATATCTAAATATATTCAAACAAAAAGAGAGAAACTATCCAAAGAACTCTTTTTTGATAATTTGAAAATGTTATATATTAAATCAAATGGAGATGATAAATTAGCAGATGCATTAGAAAATTCTAAGAAAAGAGATATTGCAACTGGATATACAAATGTTGGACCCCATAGAGATGATTGGATACTGTCCAATGGAGAGGATATTAAAAAATTTGGTTCTAGAGGGGAAAAAAGGTTAGCTATTGGACAAATGATTTTCAAAAAACAGGAAATAATTGCGGAGAGACTAGGATTTTACCCTATTCTCTTGCTTGATGATATTGCCTCAGAATTAGATGAAAAAAACAGCAAGAAAATCTTTGACAAAAAATTATTAAAGAAACAACAAACATTTTTAACTATAATAGATCCTAATAATCTTCCTAAAGATGTTATTAAAAACGCTCAATTAATTGATTTGAACTCTTTTAAATAGTTATTTATCATTTTCTCTCTAAAATCATACTCAAAGAATTCTATCTTTCCTTTTTTAGAATTACTAATCAATCTTTCCTTATCAGGGTTATGTCTTGCTAACTTCATAAAAGCTAATTGAGCAAAAAAAGAAAGTTTATTAAGTATCCTAATTGGTAATATTGCTTTCTTACTAGAAACCTCTCTTGTTCTCAACAACTCTTTCTTAACCCCATAATCTGTAATCAACCATTCATTCTTTGAATATATATTATTTATATATCTTTTATTGTAGATGGAGATTAAGAACATAAGTTCATGGAAATTAAAAATATCATTTTCAAATTTCAAACCTCTTTCTTCACATATTAAATTAATACAGAGTTTGTTTTGAATGTTTTTATGTCTTTTAGCTCTTATCTTGTTATGAAAAAGATTCCTAAAGGTAGTAATAGCTCTGTACAACCACATAGTGCCATCTTTAACTACTACAAAGAGATCTATATCATCTTCGTCTTTTGCAAAACCTGCTGCTACAGAACCAGATATTCCAACAAATTTAACCCATTTGAAAAGTTCTAATCTCGTAATATTACTTTTGGCAATATTTACTTTCTCCTCAATATTTTCGTTTTCATTTTCCTTAAGAGTTTTTAGCATATCTTTATCTAAATTCTTAAAGAATTTCTTTCCCCATATATATTTAACCTTACTATCCGACAAAGAGGCATTCATCAAAGACTTAAATTTAATTAACATCATAAGGATTTCTGTCGTTGGTCGCATAGCATATTATAGAGGATATGTGTAACAACTAAAACTTTCTTCAATATTCTGCTAAACTTAAAGAGAAAATATAATGAGGTTTTCCTATATATGAGACAACATGCCATTCCTCACAATATATTAGATATAGAGTTTAAAATTTTTACGAAATTTACTCTAAAGGAATTTGCCTACTTAGCGATAGGGATAGGTTTTGGTGGTCTAATGATTTATCTAACAGTAAGAGAAGATATCCCTGGCATTATAGGAATACCTGTTTTTATCCTCTCCTCAACAATAGGAATTGTTTTAGGGTTAGTCCCTATCAATGATCAAGATGCAGATGTCTTTATTAAAAACTTCATACTTGCCATTACTAATCCTACACAAAGAGTATGGTTAAACAAAGAAATGAAAGATGAGAGATTAAAACCAGAAGTTAAACCTACAGAGGAAGGAGAGATTGTACACAAAGATGTTAAATTAAAAAAGAAAAAAATAATAGGTGTTACATTACCATTCCAAAAAGAAGAAGAGGAAATAGAAGATCCATTAGATGAGAAAAATTTAGATATAGATGAAGAATTACTTAAGACAGATCTCTCTACCACTATTACACCTAACAGAATAGTCATAACTGATGAGAACAGAAGTAGTTATCAATTCCAGATAAAAAGTGCAGATAAGCTACCTGGGAATATAAATGTTTGGTTATGTACAAAAGATTTCAAACCGATACCTAATGTAGTAACATACCTTAAATCTTCTTCTGGAAAAGTTTTGTATGCAAACAAGACAGGTACTAATGGTTATTTCCTTACAAGCAAATTATGGGATCCTGGAATATATATGTTAGAATTTGATCATTCTACATATAGATTCCCAGAGGTACAAATTAAACTTACTAAAAAAGAAGATAAGTTACCTATTAAAATAAATAGTATTTAGAATGGATAAAAAAGCTAGAGCAAGAGCTACAGCATCAACACAGGAACATCTTTCCATAAGAGATATTATGGATGATTTGATTATTAACAAGAATGGAAGTGTATCCATGGTGATTCAAACATCCTCTATAAACTTTGACTTACTAGCAGAGTATGAACAGGATAACAAAATATATGCATTTGCTGGTCTGTTAAACTCTTTAAACTTTAGGATACAGGTACTGATTAGAACACGAAGGATAGATATTACAAATTATGTGGATTATCTTAAATCCCAGAAAAACAAGGCTATGAGTGAAGGATTAAAGAAACAGTTAGAAATATACACTCGTTTTATAGAGAGACTGATATTAGAAAATGATGTTTTGGATAAAAGTTTTTTCCTAGTAATTCCTTACAGCCCCGGTGTTCCCCTACCCGGAGCTAATATATTAGATGCTAAAAAGAATAAAGAGAAACAGGAAGAATACAAAGACATGAAAAAAGATCAACTTGTTGAAAAGGCGAAAATGTATCTTTACCCTAAAAGAGATCACATATTAAAACAATTAGGAAGAATGGGACTCTTTGGACACCAGCTAACAAACAAAGAATTAATCTCTGAATTTTACACATTATATAACCCAGAAGAAGAATAAAATGAAAGATGACATTATAACAACAACCTATCAAAGTAAAGCTTCTAAAATGTTAGACGAGAGGGCTGAGAGAATTAAATCTCCCATAGAGAAGATTTCTGAATTGCAGGAAAACTTAAAAGACGATGACAAGAAAGAGAAATACAGTAACCGAAGATATGATGATGCAAAAACAGTCGAAGGAGATGAAATAAAGCATAAAAACCCCATATTTAGACTATTAGAGAAATATAAAAAGAAATTTGAAAAGAAACAAAAAGCAAAAGAAGAGAAGGAAGAGTCTTCTCTAGAGAAAAAGAAAGATGTAGAAGATAATGTCAGAAGTAAACTATCTGAAGATATGTCCATTCAAGACATAATTGCACCAATAGATTTAGAGGTAGATTTTAATCATCTTCAAATGGGAGATTATTATTTCAAAACACTATTTGTTAGTGGCTATCCTAGGTTTGTTGGACCAAACTGGCTCTCCCCAATAATTAACTTTGAACATTCCCTTAGAATTAGTACTTTTTACTATCCGGTAGAATCAAAAGTTATTTTAGAAAAATTAAAAAAGAAAATAGGAGAGATGGAAGCTACCCTTTACACTCAGATGGAAGAAAGGAAAGTTGTAGATCCCTCATTAAAGGTAGCACTATCTGATGCTCAGCAGCTTCAAGATTCAATAGCTGAAGGTACAGAGAAATTCTTCCACTTCTCTATGTACATAACCATGTATGCTAATGATAAGGAAGAGTTAGAAAGAATTGGAAGAAATATAACCTCGACACTTGCCGCCATCAATGTAACAGCCAAACCAGCTACATTACAACAAGAGCAGGGCTTCTTAAGTACACAACCACTAGGTTTAGACAATCTATATATAACAAGAAATATGGATACTACCTCTCTTGCCACTACTTTCCCATTTGTTACATCTGAATTAACAATGGATCATGGAATTATGTATGGAATAAATCTGCACAACAGAGGTCTTGTAATATTTGATCGATTTGATTTAGAGAATGCTAATACCGTTATTTTTGCTAAATCAGGTGCTGGGAAAAGCTACTTTGTTAAATTAGAGGCTATAAGAAGTCTAATGTTAGGAACTGAAATCATTATAATAGATCCAGAAAGAGAGTACCAAAGCTTGGCTGAAGCAGTTAATGGAGCATATATTTCATTTTCTCAAGACAAAGGGAATAAAATGAATCCTTTCGAACTTTCTGGAGTAACTGAAGAGGGAGATGATGAACTAAGAATGAAACTCCTTGCATTACAAGGCTTCTTTAAAGTAATGTTAGGAGAGATAACAAATATTGAAAGTTCCATATTAGATAGAGCCTTGATCCTAACATACAGAGAGAAAGGTATTAATTTTGATCCTAGAACTCAAACAAATGCTCCTCCCATGTTAGAGGATCTTTACAAAGTCCTAAAAGGTATGGCAGAGACAGAGGCTCATGGATTAGCTAGGAGATTAGAGAAATATATTATTGGAAGCGGTGCTGGCGTATTTAATGAGGCAAGTAATTTTGAAATTGTTAACCCATTTACAGTATTTAGTATCAGAGACCTTCAGGAAGAATTAAAACCAATGGCTATGTATCTGATGCTTGATTTCATATGGACAAAAATCAGAAAAGATAGAAGGAGAAGACTTCTTATTGTAGATGAAGCTTGGTATATGATGCAATCAGATGATTCTGCTAAATTCCTCTACTCCATTGCCAAAAGAGCAAGAAAGTACTATCTGGGACTCTCTACAGTTACACAGGATGTAGCTGACTTCCTCAATACAGACATGGGGAAAGCAATAATATCAAACTCTTCAATACAGCTACTTATGATGCAAAGTCCAACCGCAGTGGAAAAACTACAAGAAACCTTTAAATTATCTGATGGAGAAAAAAACTTCTTACTTAGTTGCGAACAGGGACAAGGACTATTTTTCGCAGGAACAAACCATGTCGGTATACAGGTACTATCAAGCGTTTCAGAACACGAATTAATAACATCTGATCCTAGAGATTTAGAACGAATGAAATTAAGAGAAGGAGAGACTGATACTAGAACAACAGAAGACCTTTCGCAAATATATGAAGCTCCTGCAGATCAACAAGTTATACAAAAAGCAGCTACAATTAGTAGACAAGAGCAGATAATAGAGGACGCTATTAAAAAAACAGAAGATAGGAGGGGAATCCTTGAAAAAGAAAGATCTCAATATCACAAAGAATTAGAGCAAAGACTAAAAGAGAGAGAAGAAGAACTGTACCCTGAGAAAATGAATCTTAAGAAGACATACAAGGACCATCTTGAAGAAAGCACCTTGTCAGGACAGATAATCAAAGCCAGAGAGAATATTCAAAAAGGGAAAAAACACTTAACACCTCAAGGGATTGTTGAGAGTTATCCATCAAAGGAGGAGGATGATAATGAACAGTAACGACAACCAAACAATTGATATGTCTATCTATCATGTAACAGAGGCTGTCGATCCTAACAAGATAGACAAGAGCAAAGTAAGTTCTGACTTAGATGCTTTAAATGAAGCAGAAAAGAAAACTACATATAAAACAAATATAACAAAAGGTATCAAAAACCCTAAAGTTCAAAGAGCTGTCTCTGCTCTTAAATTAAGCAATCCTTTTAAAGGATATTAAACTAGCTTAAAGGACCCTGATCAGCAAGAACATAATCTCTTAGGTTGCTACTATCTATAATTATTGGAAGTCTTTCTCCTTCTATAATCTTTCTTGCTGCACTCCTAACCATCGTTGTTATATTTCTTTCCAATTGTCTAATACCAGCATCAAAACCCACTGGCCTTATAATCAAAGGCCATACATCATCTTGAATTTGAATGTACTCAGTAGAAATGTTTAAGCTTTTTAACACTCTAGGAAGAATATACTGTTTACCTATCACTTCTTTCTCTTCATCTGAGTAACTGGTAAACCTTATAATTTCTACTCGATCAAGTAATGCAGCAGAGAGACCTCCCAAATTATTTGCTGTACATACAAAAAACACATTAGAAAGGTCTACCGGATAATCAATATAGTGGTCTACAAAAGTACTATTCTGCTCTGGATCTAAAATTTCTAGAAGTGCAGCGATTACATCATTTAAAAGGCCAGAATTGCCACTAGATTTCTCTATTTCATCAAGTAGTATTACAGGATTCATAGTACCACATTGAATTAAAGCTTTGATTATCTGTCCTGGTTCTGCATCTATGGAATATCTAGGAGTACCTCTTATTGTTCTAACATCACCTATTGCTCCTAAAGAGACTCTTGCAAATTCTCTATTCATTGAGCTAGCTATCGATTTTGCGATAGAGGTTTTTCCAACACCTTGTAAGCCAACAAATAAAAACACAGGGGCATTTGCAGAGGATCCTCTCAACACTCCTACTTCCTGATTTCTAACAAATTCTTGATTAGAAGGAACAGATACTTGACTTGGCAAACTTTCTTTCTTAACTCCACCCATCCTCATTAACTGCATTGTCGCCAAATAATCTAAGATTAACTCTTTTATTACATCCATACCGTAATGAGTCTCATCCATAACTTTCCTAGCATTACTTATATCTAAAGTATCTTCTGATAACACTCCCCAAGGAATTCTTGTTACCCAATCAACATATTTATTAACATTCTCAAATTCAGCACTGTATGCACCCATCTTAAACATCCTCTTAAGTCTACTCACACTCCTCATAGCTTCCTCTTTCAACCCATCTGGTGTTCTAGATGTTTTAAGCTTATTCTCAAGCTCTAAGACCTCTCTAAGTCCTTCATCCATTATTAATCCTGTTCTATTTGTATTTTGATTAGAATTATCCATATTAGGCAGATTTAATTACATCTAAAGTGTATATTTACAAATTAATTAAGTCAACTACAATTATTTAAAAGTATTGATATTGTTACTTTCCCATGATAACCTTAGTATAGATATAATATAAACTGTCCATAAATATGAAAAAACTGCATATATTTTTTACTGTACTGTTCTCCTTTCTCCTACCCCTAAGCGTTATGGCTGCTGTAGATATTACTATGAATGATACCTCTACCAATGATGATTATACTGTTTCCATATCGATAGATACTGAGGGTGATACCTTAGATTCCATTGTTTTACCTATTCAATTTTCTGAGGAGGTAACGATATCAGAAGTAAGTACAGGAACAGTTATTTGTAATAAATTTGATTCTTCAGAAGATGATAATATTTTAACAATTACTTGTGAACTAGATTCTCCCTCATCTTTGAATGGTATTCTAGCAACAATAGATTTTACATCTACATCAGATGAATATTCATTTAAAGTTTTAGAAAACAACTCAGACTTTGACATCGGAGGTTTGGATTTAGGAATAGTTACGAATATAGGGTCTGATGATATTATCCCATTGCCTATAAGCGATGTTATGATGGATGACGAAGATACTGCGATTCCTTTCGAGGAAGATATGGGCGATAGTCCTTTTGTAATATCTGATGAGACAGACTCAATTGAGGAAAAGGGAGGGTTTATGGATTTCCTTCCATATATTTTAATAGGAGGATCAGTTATTTTACTAATAAGTATAGTGGCAATTCTATTAAGTAAAAAAGACTCTTCAAAGAAATCTAAAGATACTGATACACCTGTTGATGATTCTACTCCTACCGATAGTACTGCTATTCCTGCAGATAGCACCTTAAAAGATATGGTTAATAGTCCAACACCTGTTCAGCAAGATACTCCTGTCCCTACTACAATACCAGTACAACAAGATACCCCCCCTGTAGTCCAAACTCCTCCTCCTGTACAAGATACTCCTGTCTCTGTCACTCCTGCTCCTGCACAACCAACACCACAGGCATATAGTACCACTGAGGAACAAGATTTAGCAGACATATTGAGAAGTGAATCTTCCGCTGGAATAGATACTACTCCAATTCCTGCTGATGCTCCTCCTGTACAATCTACTATCCAACCTGAAACTATGGAACCTCAAGCAACCAATATACCCACACAACCATCTCCAGCACCAACTCCTGAAGATATACTATCTAGTACTGTCACAGAAGAATTAAATGGGATGCAGCAACAACAACCACAGACAACACCTACACAGCCTACGACAACACCACCTACAACAGAAGAACTACCTCCTATACCTCCAACTATGTAAGGTTAGAGAATTACTTAAAGTTCTTCCACATATTACTACCTTTTACTCTAAGGTCTCCTAGATATTTACTACCTAGTCCCTTGCTACCGTATGGCCTATTACAAGCCTTATCTAACTCTTCAAATGCTATCTGTGCTATCTTCATACCTGGGTATATTTTAATGGGCAAAGGAGAAAAATTAGCTAACTCTAAGGTCAATCTTAATTTATTCCCAGGATCTAGAAAACCTGCTGTTGCATGCACAACTAAGCCCAACCTACCGAGAGAACTCTTTCCTTCTAGTCTCCCCACATGTTTTGAGTCTACACCCGTTATTTCTTTAACGTTAGCCAATACAAGTTCATTGGGATGAATCACAAAACCATCAGATACATTTTCCACTACTATCTCCCTCATTAACCCTTTAGCTTTCTCTCTGACATCTATCATTCCTATATTTTCTTTGTTAAAAACTAAAAAATACTTATCTAGATGCAAATCATAAGAGGCTGGTTGTAAAAACTCTTCAGAGAACGGTTCAATATATATTTCTCCTTTTTCTCTTTTTTCTTTAATACTACTATCGGAGAGGATCATTTCTTGTATCTAACAATTTAATTAGCTTCTATCTACAAATTGATGTTTATCATCAATCTTAGGTTCTATTACTTTCTTTAAAAGAGGCCGCCATACCGGATCAACATATGAGAGATTTCTTAGCCATTCGTATACTAATTTTCGATAGGATATATGACCACCATTCCTACTTCTTAAATTAATTACATACTGCAAATCATCAAATGAACCGTAATATATATATCTCGTACCATGTGCATAGGGAAGAAGATATTTTGTATACTCATCGCAAACCTCCTTAGAAATAACTTTACCAGCTCTCTCTCTCCATTCCCTTATTCTCTTGTAAGTACTTTCTAGTTTGTTTTCATACTCTTTCTTTAGTTTAGAAAAGAATGGTATCTCAAAATAGTTACACAGGAAATAACATTGATCATTTCTTCTTCCTAATTCTTGATCCATGTCTATTTGATCATGTAAAAGAGGCATGAATCTTTCCATACTTCTATGTCTATTTAAATCCTTTAAAGTTCCCAAAGAAGCGAACCCTTCGACCTTGATTGCTCCTGACTGAGCTATATTCCCTAATTGATTATAGTGATCATGCTTTTCAAATATTATTTCTCCTATTCTCTCTTGATCATTTTCTGAAAATTCAAATTCTTTTTTCGAGCCTAATGGATTTATTAAAGCTTCATAGTGTGAAATTAATGCTTCCATACAATCAGGAGTATATGAAACTTTTATAGTCTCATATTCATTCTCTGGCATATCTGTAATCTGTTCTCCAGAGAGCTCTTCTTTCAACAAAGATATTATCTCTTCAGATGAATCTTTTCTACAACAATTCGGATCTGTATGCCTTATCAATCCATCAGCCTCTCTTATATATCCTCTTGCTTCCAAGGTAGAATCTCCTAAAATATTCTTTAACATATTTGAAACTTCATTATCCACTACAGAATCACTTGCACACATAAAGCTAATTAAATCAGACCATCCTCTTGCAGACATTAAAAAAGCCCCACTAGTATTATGGCCATATGGTAGTAGGTATCTAACCGTATCAAATGTTCTTGCTGTTAAAGCAGAATTCTCCTGTAAACTATCTTCATTTATTTTGAAAAACTTACTTAATGCCTCCTTCGTAGGTTTAAGTAACTCTCTGTAATCCTTGAACTGTTCAAGCATTATTCTTTCATACTCCTTGCTTATTTCTCTATCACTACATACTTCTTTTGGAATCTTAACAAATTCTGGATATTGAAAATTTTGATATCTTGTGGATCTCTCTTGACCAGATATGACTGGACAGCTATAGAATATTTTCGTTGCAAGAGGAACTGGGATATTCTCTATACATACAAATAGATCAGCCATATCACCTACTGATTTATGACCGTAACCTGCAAATATCTTCTCTAGTCTTTCTGCAGCATCAGTATTATTTTTAATAATTTCTGATGCTATATCTACTATGGAGTCCGCCGAACGACTATACCTTGCGGCCAGATATGCATTTATTGATGGCTGTTTAGATTCACTGTTTTGTAAAAGTGTATGTATCTTAAATTTATTCCATTCAGAATCTGACCTTAAAGAGGCTATGTGTAAGTCTTTTCTAAAACTTAGTTTCATACATTCTATTACTTTTAATTTATACCTGGGATAGGGAATGTGGATGTAAAATCCTTAATATCTTCTCTCTTCCGTTTAAGATATACCTCATCATCTTTGTTTTTCAATACATCATCCATATATTTAGCTACTTCTATCATCTCTTTCTCTTTCATCCCTCTTGTTGTTAAAGCAGGAGTCCCTATCCTTATTCCTGATGGATCCCAAGGCTTTCTACTATCATTAGGGATTGTATTTTTATTTACAGTAATATTTGCTTTCTCCAATACTACAGATGCCTCTTCTCCACCAATATCTCCTAATCCTTTAGAACTCATTAAGTCCACAAGGAAGAGATGATTATCTGTACCTCCTGATACTATCCTATATCCTTTTCTAGAAAGTTCTTTAGCAAGAATCTTAGCATTTTTAATAACCTGCTGAGAGTATTTCTTAAACTCTTTTGTACTTGCTTCTTTCAAAGCTACTGCTATAGCTGCCGTTATATGATTGTGTGGTCCTCCCTGTAGCCCAGGAAACACAGCCTTATCTATAATCTCGCCATATTGCTCCTTACACATTATCATAGCTCCCCTAGGACCTCTCAGTGTCTTGTGTGTAGTGGTAGTAACTACATCTGCATACTCAACAGGAGAGGGATAATCTCCTGTAGCTATCAACCCTGCCACATGCGCTATATCTGCAACAAAGTATGCATCTACTTCATCTGCTATTTTTCTAAATTGTTTCCAATCTATTATCCTAGAATATGCGGAAAAACCTGTCCATATTAGCTTAGGTTTGTGTTCTTTTGCTATCTTTAATACTTCATCATAATCAATATATCCTTCCTCATTAACACCATAATTCCTAGAATTAAAATAACTCCCTGATATCGATACTTTAAAACCATGAGTTAAATGACCTCCTGAATCCAGCGACATTCCCAATGTCCTATCTCCAGGTTTAAGAAATGCAAAATGCACTGCTAAGTTCGCTGGAGAACCTGAATATGGTTGTACATTGACATGTTCTGCATGAAATAGATCCTTTGCTCTTTGAATAGCTTCATTCTCTATATCATCTATATATTCATTCCCTTTGTAGTATCTCTTGCCTGAATATCCTTCTGAGTATTTGTTAGTCAATATGGAACCCATACACTGTAGTACAGATTCAGACACATAGTTTTCTGATGCAATTAATTCTAAACCTTCTAACTGTCTTTTAGACTCTTTTTGAATTAACTTTTCCACCATAACAAGATATTTTACATTAAAAAGAGTTAGCTTGAAAGGTCTGCGAAAATTCTGTATAGATTGCTATCAATTAAGGTTTTTAAAAGCAATACTTACTACGTTCTCCATTAAACAGGCTACTGTCATAGGGCCTACTCCTCCAGGGACAGGAGTTATATATGAAGGGATACCTAAGACATCTTCCCAATTGACATCTCCAACTAACTTTCCTGTATCTGGATGGCTATTTGAACCAACATCTATTAAAACCACCTCATCACTAAGAAAACTAGAATCTACAAGAAGAGGAACTCCTGTCGCAGACACTAGTATCTCTGCTTGTTTGGATATCTCCTTTATATTTGGACTTTTAGAATTACATACGCTAACAGTAGCATCTCTTCTTAACAAAAGAGCACAGAGAGGTATCCCCACTATATTACTAGAGCCTAAAATTACTACTCTCTTTCCTGATACCTTAATATTATATTCATCTAAAAGCCTTACAATTCCCAACGGTGTTGCTGGTGAAATTGCTCTTGAATCATTCTGAAAAAGTCTTCCTAGATTTACAGAGGTTAGACCATCTACATCCTTTCTAGGATCTATACTTTCCAAAACTAAGTTCGTATCTATATGCTCTGGAAGAGGAAGTTGAACCATAAAGGCATCAGTATGTTCAAACATATTTAATGCTTTAACTAAATTTACAACCTCTTCTGTAGAAGCACTTTTATCTAAATGATGTGTCTGACATGTTATACCTAGCTCCCTTGCTGTTTTTTCCTTCATCCTCACATATTTAATACTACCAAAATCATCACCGACCAAAATTAAATCTAAACGAGGAGCTCTCTTCCCTTCCATCCTCAATTTTTCTATTTTAATACTTATCTCATCAAATATTTTTTGAGACAGTAACTTCCCATCTAGTATTTTCATACGCCAAATATTTTATCACAACTTATGATTTCTTTTTTGCTTCCCTGTACAACCTACCCTGTTTTTTCATTAATTCATTCCATGACCCAGATTCAACTATTTTACCTTTATCGAAATAGTAAATCCTATCGAACTCTTCAAGTAGATTCATGCTTCTTGTGATGTATATAATTGACCTATTGTCTCCTACAAATTCAAACATGTCTTTCAATATTCCTCTTGCAGAAATATCATCTATGAAAGTAAATGGCTCATCCATTACAAAGATATTCCTATCCCTGTAAAGCATCCTTGCAATTGAAAGTCTTTGCCAATATCCCGGTGAAAGTTCCTTTCCTGATGGAAATGTCTTTCCTAATATATTACTATTTTTCAAATTTATCTGTTTCTTAAATTTATCAACCTGTGCTATCCTACTTACTTTTTCTAAAAGTTTCCTGTCAACATTCTTTCTCTGTCCTGCAATAACAATATTTTCTTCTAAACTAAAATGATAATCGATAAAATCTTGAAATATGACAGAAAGCTTTTTCTTTAACTGCCCTCTAGCCAAATCTTGAATCTCATACCCATCTATTAAATATTCACCTTCATTCACTCTATACAATCCTGCTAAAATCTTCACTACTGTAGTCCTTCCAGAACCATCTCCTCCAAAGAAGGCTATTTTCTCTCCTGGTTTAAGCTCAAAATTTAGATTACTTAATATTTTTGTTCTAGGATCATCAGGATATTTGAAATTAAGATTTTTAAATTCAAGTGTGGGAGTTTCTTCTTCTAGTTTAATCCTTCCAGGTCTGTAATCTCCAAAACCCTGATACTCTACCAGATCAAAAAACTCCCCTATATATTCAAGATTATTAGACATGAGAGAAACAGCATTTATTATTTCATATATACTTGAATATACTACTCCTACATAATCAAAAAGAGCTTTAAATGTACCAAAAGTTAATCCTTTTACTATGGATATTGCTAACACATATACTATATACCCATATTTTAGTATTTCTCCTAGAATAGAGTATATGGTTTGATCTCTTGTAAAGTTAAAATGCTTTTCTAACAGCCCTTTTATATATTTTCCATATACTTCACCGTACTTTCTCTTTAGGTAAGAATATATATTATTAACTCTTAATTCAGAAAAATTAGCTATGGTTAATCCTAAATTTTGTATATAGTTAAGAAATTTAATCTTCCCAACTTCTACATCTTGATAAATTCTAATCTGTTTTCTTCTCACGTGAGTTATTACTGTCTCAGGAAGAACAAAAAGCAAGAAAAGGAAAACACTCCAACGCATAGTTCCAAAAAGAATTATCCCTGCACTAATTAATCTAATAATATTACTTAAGACTGCTGAGAAGTTCTCATATGCTGAAACAATTCTAGTAATGGAGAATGATGGTACAAATACAAGCATATCTTGAAAATCTTCAGTTTCTACATCCTCTAAATTTGCACTCGATATTTTCTGTAATACCTCTCTTTGAGAGTTCATCCATACGTTTTCATTTATAATATGGTAAAGATACTCACGAATACGCTTACATATTTGTCCAACAATCCAAAGAAGAAGAATTATTAAAAGATAGTAAAACGAATCAGTAGCAATGTAATCTTTTAAATTAAAGGATGTCCAATTAAGAAGTATATTTGTAGTTTCATCTATAAATTTCCCTAATACTGTAATTCCATATATCTCCGAAGCTGTAAGAATTAAAAACAGTATGTCTCTTAGTATTGCTGGGAGTGGATATTTAAAATATATGAACTTAAGAGTTTTTCCCAATACAAGGATTTTTCTTTTAAATTTCTGTACAATCATTAGAATATAATAGCATGAGAGAGGGAGAGAAAAAATGAGAGATATTAAATTTCTAGAAGACACTCTTTATGATTTATGGGAAAATCATTTTTGTGATGTACCTAGACACAACCTTGTCCTCATTAAGTACGGCAAATTTTCTAAAAGACAGTTAGGAAGTATAAAGATCGCAAATACAAGGACTAGGATTAAGAGTATATTAAAAGAGAAAAAAGATGATTTCTTAGTACAGGATCATAAGAGTATTACCGTTATTACTATGACTAAATATTTCCAAAGTGAGACTGTTCCTGAATTTGTAGTTAGAGCAGTAATTGCTCATGAGCTTTGTCATTACGCTCATGGGTTTAGTTCTCCTTTAGAGAAAAGATTCGATAAACCTCATCAAGGAGGGATTGTAAAGAAAGAACTTGAAAAAAGAGGACTCTTAGAGGAACAGGAAAGAGCAGATAGATGGATAAAAAAATATTGGAAAGAGATAATATCAGAAGGATAATTTCTTTACCTCCTTTATTTTGTGTAAAATCTTTTGGATATCCTCTTTGCTAATGTGCATATTATTTTCTAGTTTTAGAGATAAAGTCTGTAAATCGTTTAATAGTTGTTCTAAAGGTTTCTCATTCATATTTTATGATATATCTTCTTTCTTACATTTTCCTTACTGATTTGAAATATATCTTCTTATTTAAGAAATACGCTTCTATTCCATAATGGTTAATATGTAAATAGAATCTATATATATGAATAAGAATTATGTCGGAGAAAATATTAGGATATACAGGGAAAGAAAGAATATTACACAAAGAGAATTAGGCGACAGGATAGGAAAAACATGGGAGATGATCTCTCGGTATGAAAGAGGTGTTAGTTCTCCTTTAAATCAAATTAATACATTAGCAGATGCTCTAAATATTGATATAAAGGATCTTTTCAAAAACCCTACTGAGAAAGATATTACTGTCCATGATTTTAATAGAATACCTTTCTTTTCCTCTATACCAGAAAATAGTGATTTTAGAAAAGCAAAGAGCTTTCTTTACTATACTGCACCCGATTGGATCTTAGATATTGACAGAGAATGTTTTGTAATAGCTACTGATTTAGTCCTAGTTAAAACAGAAAAAATTAGTGATGGCAAATTATTTATTTCTCCTAATAGTAATTGTTTAGAGGGAGATATTGTTTTAATAAAAGAGAAAGACGAATTGATTGTGGACGAATTAAAAGGGAATAAGGAGATAATAGGGAAGATCTTAGCTCAAGAGATTGCTTTTGGAGATAGATGATATCTAACAAAAAGGGAGCCTTATAACTCCCTTTGTTAATCCGCACAAAACAACAGATTACATCATTCCTCCCATTCCACCCATCCCTGCCATATCAGCTCCTGTGGGGAGATTATCCTTTTCTTCAGGGATATCTGCTATTACGGCTTCTGTTGTTATTAGCATTGAACCAACGGACACTGCGCTTGTTAGTGCTAACCTTGTTACTTTAACAGGATCTATGATACCTGCTTCTATCATATTTACATATTCCCCACTTTTAGCATCAAATCCTATTTTATCATCACAGTTAGCTGCTACTACAGCACCGTCCTCTCCTGCATTTTCTGCAATCTGTTTTAACGGTTCACTTAAAATATTTTGTAGGATTTCTATCCCTATCTGCTCATCACTATCTTCTAATTTAACATTTGAGAGAATTTTCTTTGCATTATGGAAAGCTAATCCTCCTCCTGCGACAACTCCCTCTTCTAAAGCAGCTCTTGTAGCATTTATAGCATCATCTACCCTCATTTTTTTCTCCTTCGCTTCTACTTCAGAAGCTGCACCCACTTTTATGACTGCCACTCCTCCAGAAAGCTTTGCTAGTCTCTCCTGTAATTTTTCTCGATCATAATCAGAAGTTGTAGATTCTATCTGAGCTTTTATCTCTCCAACTCTAGTTTCTACATCTTTCTTTGTCCCTTTTCCTTCTACAATTATTGTTTTCTCTTTCGTTACTAAAACTTTCTTAGCAGAACCTAAATGAGTAAGCTCTACTGCTTCTAATGTTTTCCCAAGCTCTTCTGAGATGAATTCTGCCCCTGTTAAGACAGAAATATCTTGTAACATCTCTTTCTTCCTATCTCCAAATCCTGGAGCTTTTACAGCGACTACATCTAAAGTACCTCTTAACTTATTAACAACCAGTGTTGCAAGTGCCTGATTTTCTATATCATCTGCAATAATTACAAGAGGTCTATCTGCAGATCCAAGGACTTTCTCTGCAATAGCCTGTATATCCTGTAAATTAGACAATTTCTTGTCCGTAACAAATATGTATGGATTATCCATCTCTGCTTCCAATGTCTCTGTATTTGTAACAAAGTAAGCACTAACATATCCACTGTCAAATTCCATTCCTTCTGTATATTCAACCTCATCTTTAAAACCTTTTGCTTCCTCTACAGTTATTACTCCATCTCTACCTACTTTTTCAAAAACACCTCCTATCATATCTCCTAATTCTTTATCGTTGTTAGTAGAAATAGTGGCAACCTGTGCGATCTCCTCTTTGTTATCTGTTATTCTCTTAGCCATTTTCTGTAATTCTTTTACTACTAATTCAGTCCCGTGGTCCAACCCTCTCTTAAGAGATATTGGATTTGATCCTGCTGCCACATTTTTAAACCCGGCAGATGCTATTGCTTGAGCTAGAACTGTAACAGTTGTAGTACCATCTCCTGCCGAATCACTAACCAAACTAGTAGCTTCCTTTACCATTTCTACACCTACATTTCTAAAAGGATCCTTATCTTCTATCTCCTTTGCTACTGTTACACCGTCTTTAGTAACAACTTGTGAACCAAAACTTTTTGCTAAAGCAATATTTCTTCCTTTAGGACCAAGCGTTGTTTTAACAGCATCTGCTATTGTATCTACACCTGCTTTAAGTTCCTTTCTTGCTTCTTCACTGTAAATTATGGATTTTGCCATTTGAGTAATGTTTAAAAATTAACTATTTAATTATTGCTAATATGTCCTCTGTATCTATCAGAAGATATACCTCTTCATCTACTTTAACTTCATCAGGAGAATATTTTTTGAAATATACTCTATCTCCTACAGAAACTTCAAACTGTATATCTTTTCCTTCCTCTTTCCCTTTTCCTAGTTTTACAACTGTACCTGTTTCAGGTTTCTGATCCTCACTAGCACTTGGAGGAAGTACTAAACCTCCTTTTGTTGTTTCTTCTATCTTATCCGGTTGAATCAATACTCTTTTACCTAAAGGTTCTAGTTTTATAGTTTTTGCCATTTTGATTTAGCAGCTTAATTTAATGATTGCCAAAGAATTGTATCATAGAGAGTAAGGATTATTCAAGTATCTTTAAACGGTAAGAGTTTACAGTACAAAGTCCTATCTTATCACTATCCTTTCCTCTGTTAATTCAATGTTTTTTATCTCTCTGCCAAGAAATTGATTCTCATTTAAAAGAGTAATTGCCTCACTTATACCTTTGTTAATATCTTTAACTACACCTTTTGATAAATTAAAAGGAAATTTTGTATTTCCAATAGTTAAGTCTTTAACATATATTTCGGGAGTTTCTCTATTATCTTTCACTATATTTAAAACTAACCAAGGAACAGGAACTCTTTTAGTCTCATATTTTATTAATATCATCCACTCTCCTTTTGAAGGAAATACACATAGGTCTTTTAGTAAAATATTCCCTTCTCTTCGTATACTCTTTTGCAAAATATGAATAATTTCATCTGCATTAAATACTATAAATTCTGTTTGGCTATCTGAAAGTACAAATTTTTCTACTTTCTTATCTATCTCTTCTTGATTAATATCAATGTTTTGTAAACACACTAATTTTTCTTTTTCAAATATCTCTTCCTTCCAATTCCTATACTTAAGAGAACTAAGAAAGATTAGGATTGAAAAGATGAAAAAAACTGAAAAAAGAGATATTTTAAACAATTTCATCTGTTTTTTTTCTTTTGGACAAGTTACTTTTAATATCATGAAGGAAATTATCTACAATAGATATCTCTTTTACTCTAAATACTTTAGAACCCAACCAATATGAGAGTAATCCATACCCTGCTGTAATTATAGTTAGAATAATGATGGATATTGTTCTTGTAGTATCTAATTGGAAATCAAAAAGCTTAAATACAAAATACATCCCTATACACATCAAAGCAGTGTTAAATAGTTTTTTCATTGCTGGAAAGATTGTCTTTTTCCAAGTAGCTATCTTTCTCTTCTTATTCAATAACAGGGTTAAGAAGACTGTTTGAACAATATGTGTAATACTTAGACTTAATGATAATCCTCCCACAGCTAAATCAGAATCTCCTCTGCTTGTTGACCATCTAATAGTGTCTCCTACAAAAGAAGCTAATACTCCTAAAAATCCTTGTCCATTTGTTTCTACAATTTGTAAAAACATTTGTTCCAATATCGGCCTCCAGTCATAGTAATGACTAAAAAAGTTTGTAAGCAGAAAAGCTAAGACTATATTAACAAGTATTCCAATAACAATTGCTATTAGCGGTAACCAAGTTTCTTTCAAAGCGTAAAAGGCTCTAAGAAGAATTTGTACTACTGTTTGCCCTATTATTGAAAAACTTAGAAGTACCAAAGTCCAAGAGGTTAAAATTGTAGCCCTCCAGTCAAATGCTCCAGTACCGTATGCTAATCTAACTAAAGGAAGTCTCAATACTGCTATTATACCTACTATTGGCAATATCAAGAAAAGAGCTGTTTGTATTGATTGATTAAATGTTTTAGAAAACTCCTTCTTGCTCTCTGATTGTTCAGTAAGATTAGGTAGGGCTACTTGAGCTATTGATCCTCCTATTATATTAATTGGGAAAAAATGCAGACTTAATGCAAATTTATAGGCACTGAGAGCACCTGCAGCTAAAGAAAAACTTATTACCGTGTTAATCAAGGTGTTGATCTCTTCTCCAAATATACCAAGAGTCCTAGGAATTGCTAATTTTAATGCTAATGTAGTTTTCTTATGTTTCAATGCTTCTATTAGAGTTTTTATACTCATTTTAAACTTAGTGTCAAAATATGTTCTAAATTTAGGAAGTTGGATGAGGAAATGGATTAATGAGCCTATCACCGCTGATATAGCGATACCCTCTACTCCCATTCCAAATACTGAAACCAATATTAAAGAGCCTACTATCATAGACAGGTTGTAAAACAGAGGGGCTAATGATGTTACAAAAAACTGTTTTCTTGTCTGTAGATATGCAGTAACCAGACTGCTAATTCCTAAAAGTACAGGCGATATCATCATTAACCTTGTAAGATTCACAAAAAGATTAAAATCGTCAGGTTCCATTCTGTAGGTAAAATTTAATATCCTTTGTAAACTTTCTGCCTCTATTAAAAGATTGGTTAATTGAGGAGTAAAGATAAAGAGGATGACTGCTATTAAAGTACAAACAAAAGCAATTATTAGAGTTAAATAGTTGAAAAATATGTTTAAAGCTTCTTTTCCATCTTTTCTAAATATATCAGAGAATATTGGAATAACTGCAGCATTTATAGATCCTGCTACCAGTACCATAAAAAGCATATCTGGGATTGTAAACGCAGCCCAGAAGATATCTAGCTCATGAGATACACCAAATAGCTGGGCAATTGTCCTTAGTTTGAAAAAACCTAACACTTTTGTTAGGAAAAGTAAGAGCATTACAAAAAAAACGCTATTTTTCTTTTTTAAGATTTTCTTCATATTCTGTCGATACTAAGTCTGCGATTAATATCATAATTTAATCTGTAATTTTTATCAATTAATCTAATTTTAATAATTTCTTGTGATAATGATGTAATGGATATTTTAGACATATTTTTCCCAAAAAGTTGTACTGTTTGTAAACGGAAAGGAGAATATTTATGTGAGAAGTGTAAAAAATTGTTTAAAAAGAATTTGCCTGAATGTTACATATGCAGAAGAATTTCTCCTAATTACTGTACTCATGCCAGTTGCAAAAAGAGTAATTCTCTCAGTCATGTTTTTGTTGCTTGGAAATATGATTCTTTCTCATCCAATATTATGAAAACGTATAAATACAAGAGTGTATATACTATTTCTCAAATGTTAACTGCTTTTTTAACAGAGAACCTTTTTGGTACTCAGTTTGAAAAAATTATAAAAGAAAGTTTAGTCACAAATGTCCCTATTTCATCTGTTAGACTGCATGACAGAGGATTTAATCAAACTGAAGAGTTTGCAAAGGAGATTGCAGAAAAATTAAATCTTAAGTATTCTGGAGATTTCCTAGGAAGGAGAATTGAATTTGGTCATCAATCTCTTAGGGATAAAGATGAGAGAGGATACAATCTAGAAAACGAATTTTACATTAAAGAAAATATTCATCTAGGAAAGTACAAGAGCATAACTATTGTAGATGATGTTTTAACAACAGGTGCTACTTTGGAATCTATAATTAACATTATTAGAAAAGCCTACAAAGTAGACATTGAGATAAATGCCATATGTATGTTTCGAGGAAGACCGTACTACTCTAAAATGTAGCTATTATCTTTTTGTAATTCTTTCAAACCTAAGTCTATTTGATCTTCTTCGCTATACTCAGGGATCTCTATACTCTCCGGTTCTTTTGATGAATCTCCTGTTAGCTCTCTTCCATCAGAAATATTGTTTAATTCTAAAGATATTTCATGATATATATCTATATCTGTAAGACCTTCATCCTCTAATATTTTCTTAGCTGCTTTAAGGTAGGCCTCGTATGTCTCCATATCGCCCATTTCTTTCTTAATATTAGCAACTAAGATTATAGAAGGTATGTGATAGGGGTTTATTGTTAAGACATCACTTAGGGATACCAAAGAACTCTCCATATCCTCCTTTAGAAGGAATATTTGCGCCTTGTTAAAATGCAAATTATAGTTAATTGGGTTTAATTCTAATGCCCTATCTATTGACAACATTACTTCCTCCCTGTCATCAGACACTCCTAACTCAACAAAAAGCATCTGTAATCTACTATTTACATCTTTATTAGCATAGATATATGGAGAAATGCTTATACTTTTTTTACTTAACTCTAAAGCATTATTCCTCCATGCCATTATATTCGCTATCATAGTGTCGCTTTCTGCTGTTTCAGGCTCCCCTTCAGACTGCCTAATTATCTCACTATATTCCTCTACATCTAAAACTAATCTTTCTGCATTCATCAATGCCAGACTTCTAATGTACTGAGGATTATTCCTGTCAAAACCAACAGCTCTTGCACGCAATTCTATTAACTTTTGGACAATGATTTTTCTCTCTTCGACCGTGGGTTCTACTTCTTGATACTTTGACAACTCGTTATTTAAGTAAGCCTCTGTCCTTAAAGTATATGCACTTGCTAAGCCTTTTGAGAGCCAAAGTGTACTCAAACCTCCAAAAGCAATTATAACTACTATGCTTAGCAAAACATTAAGATTAGATGCATACGGTTTCATACTGTTTCTGGCCTTTAGATCTACTGTCCAGAATTTAATTACATACTTGTCTTCATCATCTTTGTCTAACAAGTTTTTGATAATAGCTTTTATTGATATCAAAAATAGGAGAGTGAAAACAACAAAAATAGAGTACGAGACAAAGAAAGAGGATAGATAGATCAAAATAATAATTGTATTGATAATAACTAATCTCCAACTATTAATAATATCCTTTTTAAGTTTTATCTGTTTTAAATCTACCCAGAAAGATTTTCCTATTAGGTAACCAAAGAATAACCACGCCAAAAGCCATAACAAACCTCCATTTGCTAATTGAGTGAAGACCTCTCCGCCAGCCTTATAGAATGTAACATCATTAAATAACAACAAACCAATATCCATAGGTCTATACAAATGATAGGCAACTGAGAAAGTATCCATTCCTAATCCTACAATAGCTCTCCCAAGAGAAGAGATTAGTACAGAAGATGAGATTATCCAAGAGATTTGACTCCCTAAAGTCACCTCTGTTAAAAGGTTAAAATCTTCAGGGACAACATTATTTCTTATGCTTGGTATCTGAAGAAGAGAGACCGGTATTAATATTAGTGCCGTAGTAACCAGAGAAAGGATTAAAAGTTCCTTTGTTGTCTCCTTCTCTAGTCTAGCTTTTTTAATCAAAAATATAGAAAACAGGAGTAAAACAACTACTGATAGTAAAACTATAAATAAGCCTTGACTGAGTGAAAAGAGAATTATATTTAATACACTTACAACACCAGAGAAAGCTCCAAATATCAATTGACTTATTTTCTGTTTCTTTATTAGATGTTCTCCTATTAAACTAATGCAAAGAAACAAATTAACAAAGTTAAGTAAGAGGTGAACACTCATCGATCTGACCAAAGGAGAACCTTCAATATATAACGACTTATATACTGGTATAAAAGACCAAATATTTATACCGAAAAAGGACATGGTGCTTAAAAAATTGTTTACAAGAAGACCAGCTGCAAAGAATAGTATTACATGTTTTAAGTCATCCTCTGTATCTAGAAATGTTCTAGAGACAATAGTGACTAACAAGACCGAGAAGAAAGAGATTAAACCACTACTTAATCGGTGATCAACACCCCATAAGCTAGTGTTGATATCAACGGAGAAGAGAGTTGATACAAGCATTGTAAAAAGAAGAAGAAAGAGCCCTATGTCTAAGGCACTTTTTAAGATACTTGTCCTTCCCTCCCATATTAACTTTAACAGTTCTATCACAAGTATAAGTGTGGAGAAGAGCAAGATTAGAATTGACATACCACGCTCAGTCCAATCCCAAGGGAAGGGAAATATTGTGAGGGGAAGCAGAAATAACAGACTTCTGAAAAGATAGTTTTGTATTCTTGAGAAAGACAAGGTGCGCTTCTGGTTATGAATTTGATCTTGTAACATTGATAGGCAGATATAAAATATTAGTCAGTAAATACTAGCATAAAAAAGGGAGAAGACCAATAGGGATAGGATATAGGGTCAGACCCAAGCCAGACCCTGAAATCCCAGCAATTTTACTTTTGAGACAAAGATCCTTCGTTCTAGAGTATTACTTTTCAACTAAATTTTAAAGCTAAATCTATAAGCTTTTTCTTCTAAAACCTTAGAAACAAAGCAAACCCATGCGCAAAAAAGGGTCAGACTTGGGTCTGACCCCTTCTTTTGTTCTTTACTCCACCACTTCTCCTTCTTCCACTTTCTCCTCAGCTTCTTTTTCTTTCTTAGCATCTTCTGTTTTCTCTTTCCCTTCATCTTCTTTAGAGGCCTGTTCGTACATCTTTTTACCAATCTCCTGCATTTTCTCAGATAGCTGTTCCGTTTTCTTTTCCACTTCTTCTTCATCGAAATCTTCTTTTTCAATAAGCTTCTTTAATTCCTCTATATCTTTCTCTATATCCTTCCTCTCTTTTTCCTCTATTTTTTCCTTATTTTCTTTAAGAAGTTTCTCTGCACTAAAGCATAATGTGTCAGCATTATTCTTTTTCTCTACTCTTTCTTTCTTTTTCTTATCTTCTTCTGCATGCTTTTTCGCTTCCTCAACCATTTTCTCTATCTCTTCTTCTTTGAGACTTGTACTTGCTGTAATAGTAATCTTTTGCTCTTTTTTAGTAGCAAGATCCACTGCCTTCACATTTAAAATCCCATTTGCATCTATAGAGAAGGTCACTTCTATCTGAGGAACTCCTCTTGGCGCAGGAGGAATACCATCTAAAATAAACCTACCTAATGTTTTATTGTCCGCCGCCATTTCTCTCTCCCCTTGCAATATATGTATATCAACTGCCGGTTGGTTATCAGCTGCTGTAGAGAACACCTGTTTTTTCTCTACAGGAATAGTCGTATTCCTATCTATCAATTTTGTCATCACCTCTCCTAATGTCTCAAGTCCAAGAGATAATGGAGTAACATCTAACAATGTAATATCTTTTACCTCACCTCCTAATACTCCTGCTTGAATAGCAGCTCCCACACCTACAATTTCATCTGGATCTACTCCTTTGTTAGGCTCCTTATCAAATATCTCTTTTACTTTTTTGACGATAGCAGGCATTCTAGTCATACCTCCTACTAAAAGAACCTGTTTTATATCTTCCTTCTTCAATTTAGCGTCCTTAAGAGCTTTCTCACATGGAGCCACTGTTTTCTCTATCAAATCGGATGTTAATTTTTCTAATTCAGCCCTAGTAAGTTTTTCCTTCAAATGCTTTGGACCCTTGTCTGTTGCAGTTATGTATGGAACATTAATATCTGTTTCCTCCGATGTAGAAAGAGCTATCTTAGCCTCTTCCGCCGCCTCTCTAAGTCTTTGCAGAGCATTTCTATCTTCTCTTAAATCAAAGTCCTCTTTCGATTTAAATGTTTCTGCAAGATGATCTATTATCATTTGGTCAAAATCATCTCCTCCCAGATGTGTATCACCATTAGTAGATAACACCTCAAATACACCATCTCCTATCTCTAATATCGAGATATCAAAAGTCCCACCTCCCAAGTCAAATATTGCTATTTTCTCATCTTTTGATTGGTCTACTCCATATGCTAACGCTGCAGCAGTTGGTTCATTTACTATTCTTTTCACAGTCAGTCCTGCTATTTTACCAGCATCTTTTGTGGCCTGTCTTTGAGAATCATCAAAGTATGCTGGGACTGTTATCACAGCTTCTGTAACCTCTTCTCCTATAAAATCCTCTGCATCCTTCTTCATTTTTGCAAGAATTTTTGCAGATATTGCTTGTGGTGAATACCATTCATTTCCCATTTGAATTTCTACACCACCACTATCTGATTTCCTCATAGAAAATGGTAAGAGATCTTTATCTCTTTTTACCTCTGCATCATCCCACGACCTACCAATTAATCTTTTCACCGAGTATATGGTCCCCTCTGGGTTTGTAACTGCTTGATTTTTCGCAGAAGTTCCAACTAAAACCTCTCCTTTCTCATTTTCCGCAACAACAGAAGGAGTTAATCTTCCACCTTGTGTATTCGGTATAATATTAGGTTTTCCTCCCTCCATATAAGCCATTACAGAGTTCGTTGTTCCTAAGTCTATTCCTATTATTTTTGACATATTATTAATAGTAAAAATTTAAATCTTATTTCGATACTACAACCCTAGCTGGGCGTATTACCATTTCATCTAAAATATATCCTGGTTGTACAACATCATATATCTTCCCTTTTTTCCCCTCTTCTACAGTAGCAATCGCTTCATGTATCTCATTATCAAAACTATCTCCTCTCACAGGAACATACTGCTGCAACCCTATCTCTTCCATACTTCTATTAATTTTCTCTAATACTGCTATGACTCCTTCTTTCCATGACTCACTTTTCTCTTCAAATTTAATCTCTTCGCCTGTCTTAATTGCCATTCTCACAGCATCCAAAGATGGGATAAGATCTTCAAAAAGCTTTCTTTTAACTTGAAAAAACCTCATTTCATCTCTTTTCTCTGAATTTTTAAGAAGATTGTGGTAATCAGCAAGAGCTTTTTTGAGCTGATTTTCCACTACTAGCTTCTCATCCTCCACCTCATCTATCGTTAAAGCTAATTTTCTTATCTTCTTTTCTAATTCTTCCTCTTTATTCTTCTGCGTAATATCTTTCTGTTTCTTTTTAATTGTATTGCTCATGAGTATCTATTATTAATTTATCTCCAGCCAGACATTGATTTTTCCAAAGCAGCTTTAACCTCTCTTAATGCTGAGAGCACCTTTGAATATTCCATCCTCTTAGTTCCGATAACTCCAACAAATGTTTTCTTCTGATCCCAGAAGGGAACATTAATAAAAGCAAGTGCACATTTCCCTAAATTATCTATTGCACACTCTTCACCTATTAATAGGGAGACACCTGAACTAGAATACTGTTCAACTAAATCTCTTAAAAAAGTATCATCCTCTAAAATATTGACTATTGTTCTAATTCTTTCCACATCATCTTCAAACTCTTCATACTTAAGGAGATTTGATAATCCATAGAACCTAACATCTTCATCTAGAATCATAAATGCTAAATTAGATGTTTCTTTTGACACTATTTTCAAAATCGCTCTAATTACAGTTTCTTTCGAAAATCTTTCTCTAAAGATCTCTTGTCTTATCTCTACAGAAACAAGTGGATTCAAACCTCTATCATCTATGAACTTAGAAACATACAATCTTAAAGCTTGATCTGTAGGAAGTCTTCCCGAAGATATATGGCTTTTCTCTAATAATCCTAATCTCATTAATTCAACCATCTCGTTTCTTATCGTGGCAGAACTTACACCTAGATCATATTTTTCTAAAAGAGCTAATGAACCTACCTCAGATGCCTGCTCCATAAACTCCTTTATTACAGCAAGCAGTATCTCTTTCTGTCTCTCCGTCAAATCCATTTTAGCAAATGCTAAGGTTAACTGCCAAAGTATAGAGGAAGATTAAAAATGTGTCAACTAAAATTCTCAGTATTATGCAGATCTTATTGCTCCTTCGATCCTTTTCTGCTATACTCCTGTTTGCTATGGATACTATTATATTTAACAAGAGAAAACTTGTTGGGAAAAAATCTAAAAAATTATTATTAGAAAATATTGTTCCAGCAGTAGTTTATAATTCAAAAGGAGATTCTACAAATATCCAGATATCTAGATCCGATTCTACTAAGATTCTTAAAAATGCTACATCTACAACGATTCTCGATGCTAAATTTGGTACAAAAAAACTTAAAGTTCTTGTTAAAGAGGTTAATATTAATCCTTTTACTAGTAAAATAAGGCATATTGCATTTTTTGAGATAGATGAGAATAAAGATATGGTATTCACTATCCCTTTCAAAATCGTTGGTGTGTCTCCTGCCGTTAAGAATAATCTAGGTGTTTTGATAGAGGTTCTATCAGCTATAGATGTTAGATGTAAACTTTCTACTCTTGTCCCTTTTATAGAAGTTGATGTTACAAATTTAGAACATCCAGGACAATCGATATCTATGAATGAAATTAATATCCCCAAAGGTATGGAATTACTTAATGAAGATTTAGCTAATGAGACAATTGTGACCATTACAGAATTACAGGAAGAGGAGATTTTAGAACCTGAAGTTTCTGAAGATGAAGAAGCAGAAGCAGAAGATATCGAAGGAGAGCAAATTGAAGGAGAAGCTGCAGAAGAGGATAAAGAGACAGAGACAAAGGAAGAACCTACAGAAGAGTAATCCTTTCATATTTTGATATATATATATATAATTGGATATGATTTCTGTCATTATTACTTCTTTTAAAGAACCTAAAACTATCCGAAAATGTATTTCATCCATTGCTGACAGGAACTATTCTGGTATACCTAATCCTTTTGAAATTATTCAAGTTTCTCCTGATGAGCCTACTCTTAAACAGGGAAAGAAAGAAGCAAATAGGTTGAAATTATCAAAGAAACAGTATATCCAAGTTAAAGATCCACGAAAAGGAAAACCCTTTGCATTAAAAATGGCTTTTAAAAGAGCAAAAGGAGATATAGTAATACTTACCGATGGTGATGTTTTTTTTGAGAAAAATGCTGTAAAAGAACTGATTAAACCTTTTGAAAATAGTAAAGTAGGAGGAGTGAGTGGAAGACCTGTATCACAAGATAAAAAAGATAATAAGTTTGGTTATTGGGGGCATCTTCTTTCTGATTCTGCAGATCATAGAAGAAAAAATACTATGAAGAAAGAACAAGGAGAAGACTACTATGTAAGTGGAAAAACTTTCTTCCCCATGAGTGGATATATTATGGCTGTTAGAAACTTAAATATTAAACTTCCTGAAAACACTTTGTCTGATGATGCATACATATCTTATTTAATCAGAAACAGAAACATGGAGATAGCCTATGCCCCTAAAGCTATATGTTATGTTAAATATCCTACTAATTTCAAAGATTATATGAAACAGAAAGTTAGATCACTTGGTGGTTTTACACAGTTAAAGCACATGGGAATCTTTGAAAAGGACAAACAGACAAGGAGTTTTGGTATTGAGCTTAAATATACAGGGTTTGTACTTAAATACCCAAAAAACTTTCAAGAATTCATATGGTCATTACTCCTTTTTCCCACCAGACTCATCACATGGGTAAAGATATTTTGGGAGAGAACAATTCTCAAAAAGGATATGCCAAAAAGTGGATGGGAAAGGATTGAGAGTACAAAGTAATTGAGAATTACCATCTAAAGTGTGCAAATGCTTTGTTTGCCTCTGCCATTTTCTCTGTGTCTATTTTCTTCTTTATAGCATCACCCTCTCCCTTGTACGCATTGACTAGTTCTGTTGTTAGTAACTCTTCAAAAGATTTGCCAGACTTATTTCTAACTATTTCTACCAGCCATCTAACTGCTAAAGCTTCCTGTCTTCTAGGTGATACTGGTACTGGGACTTGATAGTTTGCTCCTCCAACTCTTCTAGCTCTTGTCTCTAAAGATGGCCTTATATTATCAATTACCTTTCCTAAGAAGACGTTAACATCCTTCTCTTTCACTATCTCAGCTCCCCTCTCTAATGATGTATATACTATATCTTCTGCACATGATTTCTTTCCATGTAACATGACTTTGTTTATTAATCTGGTGATTAAAACATTTCCATATTTCTTATCTGGCTTTTGCTCTCTTTTTTTTGCTCTTTTTCCTCTCATAATAATATGTTTAATAAAATACTACTCTTCTACATCTCTTTTCTTAACACCGTACTTTGATCTAGCTTTCTTTCTACCTTTTACTCCTGCTGCATCATATTTCCCTCTCACAACAATATATTTAACACCAGGTAAATCTCTCTTTTTTCCTGCTTTCAGTAACACTATTGAGTGCTCCTGGAGGTTATGACCTTCACCTGGGATATATGCAGTAACTTCCATTCCATTAGATAGTCTTACTCTCGCAACCTTTCTAAGAGCTGAGTTAGGTTTTTTAGGTGTCATGGTTTTAACCTGCAAACATACACCTCTCTTAAATGGATTAGGTGTATTCTTATATCTATTCTTTAAAGGATTGAAATCTCTAGCAAGCTGTATATGTTTTGCTTTTCTCCCTTTCTTCTTCCTTGGTTTTCTTATTAATTGATTTATTGTTGGCATAGCTGGCTATTATACATCAAACCTGTTTAAAAATTAAGTTCTGGTAACTCTCTTATATTATCTACTCTGGCTCCCTCTCCTACAGGAATCGGTCTGCCAATTATTACATTCTCTTTCATACCTCTTAAGTAATCTTTTTTACCTAAAATTGCAGTGCTTGTTAAAACTCTCACATGCTCTTGGAAAGACATTGCTGAGAGGAAACTTTCTGTGTGTAATGCCGATGTCTTTATACCAAGAAGTTTAGGAATAACAAGGACTTTGTTCTTACCCTCTTCTGATAGCAGTTCGTTTTTAGCTTTAGCTAAGTATCTATTAACTAAAGAGCCAACCAAATAGTCAGAGTCTCCTGATTCAAACACTCTCCCTAGCCTTATCATCTGTCTTAATATTATCTCTATATGAATGTCGTCTATTGGAACCCCTTGCTCGTTAAATACTTTCTGTACTTCATCTAGTATATATTTCTGTGCTGTTACAATATCTGCAACCTCTGAAAGTTTCTTTGGATCTATTGAACCCTCTGTTAATTGAGTCCCTGCTTTTATTGTAGAGCTATCCTCTACTAATATCTCTATCCCTGGTAATACAGATACTATTTCTTCTGCTTTTGCTCCTCCCTTTAAGGTTAGAATACCACCATCTACCGAAACAGACGCATCAAATGGAGCTTGTCTCTCTATTTCATCTGATCCTATATATATCACCTGTCCTGATTTAACATCTTGACCATCCTCCACCAGTACTTTCTTTGCTTTGGACACCACATAATGTCTTTTCATCTTCTTTTCTCCAGTTATCGTTATTACTGCTGATTCATCTTCCATCGTTTCTATATGAACTTTCCCATCAATTGATGATATTTCTGCTTCTGCTTTCGGTGTCCTTGCTTCGAAAAGCTCTTCTACTCTTGGAAGTCCCTGTGTAATATCAACCTTTGCAACACCTCCTTTATGGAACGTTTGCATAGTCATCTGAGTCCCTGGTTCTCCTATGGATTGTGCTGCTATTACTCCAACTGCTTTACCCATTTCAATCTCCTCTCCATTTTCTAGATTTACGCCGTAACATTTTTTACATATTCCTAAAGGAGATTCACAGAGGATTGGTGATCTTACATATACTCCATCTACTTCATTCTTCTCTATTTCTGATGCTAAATCATTAGTTACTGTATCTCCTTTCTTTGCTAATATTTTGTTTCCACTCTTTACATCTTGTGCTAAAACTCTACCGTATACTCTAGATGAAAAATCGATTCTTCTATCATCTTTCCTTAACATTTCAAATCCTTCACCATCATATCCGCAATCATTTTCTCTAATTATTACATCATGAGCAACATCTACTAATTTTCTAGTAAGATACCCTGATGAAGAAGTTTTCAAAGATCTATCTGCAATTCCTTTTCTTCCTCCATTTGCAGCTACAAAATACTCAAAGGCACTTAGACCATCTCTATAGTTACTTTTAATAGGCATAGGGACCCAGTTACCTCTAGAATCTCTTACTACACCTTTTATTGTCAAAACCTGCCTTGCCTGTATTCTCCCTCCATTTCCTCCTGATTCAACCATTTGATAGACAGAGTTTTCTTGATCTAAGGTTTCCCATGCTTTATCTGCTAATTCATCAGAGAAATCATCCCACATATTTGTAGATATCTTAATTTTCTCTTCTTCTGTCATTAATCCTTGGAGATAATTCTCCTGTAACTGCTCATCTTTCTCTTCCATTTTCTTTATTTCAGTTGTAAGGTCAAAATCCACATTACAATCAGACATAGAAAATGAAAAACCTAAGTCAGTAGCAAATTTAAAACCTAAGAGTTTCAAGTTATCTAAAATTTCGACTATTTCGTCTAAAGATCTATCTGTTTTAATTTCAGATATTATTTTATTAACTATCCTAATACCTATCTGTTCATTCACATATTTATAATCTTTAGGAAGAATACTATTAAATATAACTCTACCTACAGACGTATTTAAAGTCTTACCTGCTACCCTAACAACTATTTCCTCATCTATAGTTATATTATCTCTCTCATATGCCTTAATTGCTGAGTCCTCACTAGAGAACATCTTAGGCCTTTCTACCTTCTTAAGGTTTGTCATCAAGAAAAACCCAATTAGCATATCTTTTGCTGGTGTTGCAAGTACCTGACCATTTGAAATATTTACTATATTTTGAGAAGACATCATCTGCTCTTTTGCTTCTTTCTCAGCCTCTTCTGTTAAGAGAATATGAACTGCCATCTGATCTCCATCAAAGTCTGCATTAAAAGCTTTACAAACAAGAGGATGAATTCTAATAGCCTCTCCTTCAACTAATCTGGGGTAGAAGGCTTGGACTCCATACTTATGTAGAGTAGGCGCTCTATTTAGAAGTACTGGTCTGTTTTTAATCACTTTCTCTAAAATATCCCAAATCTCATCAGTCTCTTCTTCAATCATTTCTTTAGCTACCCTTACATTTGGCGCTAACTCTTTATCTAAAAGCTCGAAAATAACGAACGGTTTAAATATCTCTAAAGTAACTGATTTTGGTAAACCACACTGATCAAATTTCAAACTTGGATCTCCTTCGATAACTGCCCTACCTGAGTAATCTACCCTTTTTCCTAAAAGATTCTTCCTAAATATACCTTTCTTTCCTCTTAGATCATCCGTAAGAGACTGATAAGGTAATCTTTTACTGTTTCTCATAGGCTTAGAGGGTCTGTGAGAATTATCAATAAGGGCATCTACAGATTCCTGAAGCATTCTTTTCTCATTTCTAAGTATTACCTCAGGAGCACCTATTTCTATTAATTTTGCCAATCTATTATTCCTATTTATAATTCTTCTATACAGGTCATTTAAATCAGATGTTGCAAATTTCCCTCCAGACAGAGGTATTATTGGCCTTAGCTCTGGGGGTAATACAGGAAGAGTTTCTAAAACCATCCACTCTGGTCTACTTTCACTCTTTAAGAATCCTTCTAAATATTGAATTCTTCTTGTAGTTTTAGCTCTTTTATCTCCTTTCTCCTTCTCAGCTTGTCTACTTAGTTTTTTAACCTCTTTCTTAAGATCTAGATTTTCCAAAAGTTTCTTGATTGATTCTGCACCCATCATTGCTTCAAAAAAGATCAGCTCTCTTTCTAACAGATCTATGTATTCATCTTCTGAGAGAATTGAACCTATTTTTAATTTGCCAACTATCTGAGAAATTTTTGAGTAAAAGACATCTATCTGTTCTTCTCTTTCGACAAATTCTTTTCTGGTTTTTGCTAAAGCTTGTTTCTTTTTATGTTCTATCTGGGTTTTCTTAAAGTCATCTTTCTTATCCTTTGATTTAGATAATCCTTTCAATTCCTCATCAAATGATTCTTCAATACTTTTAAGTTCTTGATTTAACTCCTCTTCCAAAGATTTTAACTCATCCTCTTTTAAAGCCTCTGCTTTCTCCAACATTTCCTTTCTCTTGTCTTTCTCAACATTAACAACCATATATCGTGTGTAGTAAACAACAGAAAGAATCTTCTTATGAGGAATGTCTAGTATAATGGACATCTTGTTAGGAATTCCATACGCAAACCATACATGTGTTACTGGTACAGCTAAATTGATGTGTCCCATCCTATCCCTTCTCGCATCTTTACTTGTTACTTCAACACCACACTTATCGCAAACAATTCCTTTATATCGGATCTTCTTGTACTTACCACAGTAACATTCATAGTTTTTTGTCGGACCAAATATTTTCTCACAAAACAGTCCATCCGGTTCTGCCCTAAAGGTTCTGTAGTTAATGGTTTCCGCCTTTGTTACTTCGCCATATGACCATTTAAGAATCTGATCAGGGGAAGCTAAGGTTATCTGCAATATGTCAAAATTTTCAAATTCATTATTGTTTTTATTCATTTTCATCAACCTCCTCTTTTTCTTTAGAATGCAGTGAAATTAAATCGAGATTCAGACAAAGAGCATTCAACTCTTTGACTAAAACTTTAAATGATTCAGGAATATTTATATTCTCTATCTTGTCTCCATGAATTATTGCCTTGTAAGCTGCCGATCTACCTCTAATATCATCAGACTTTATCGTTAACATCTCCTGTAAAGCATAAGGAGCACAGTGTGCCTCTAATGCCCACACTTCCATCTCTCCAAATCTCTGACCACCCATTTGTGCCTTTCCACCAAGAGGTTGCTGTGATACAGCAGTATATGGACCTGTAGATCTGGCATGTACTTTCTCATCTGCAATATGATGTAATTTGAGTACGTATTTCTGTCCTACTGTAACTTTTCTAGGGAACCTCTTGCCAGTCCTACCATCATAAAGATCCTCTTTCTCAGTCATACCCGCATTGTGTTTCTCTAGTTCTTTCTCTAACCATTTAATATTTTCTCCTTCAAATATTGGGAACGCTAGCTTTTCATTCAATATCTCTGCATATTTACCGTAATGAACCTCCTCTGCTTGTCCCATATTCATTCTCTTTAAAAATGTAGGGGTTAAAACAATATCTACAGGTTCTCCATCTTCTGTAAATGGCATATCTTCAATAGGTCTAATTGCTGCAACAGTATTTTTATCTCCATGTCTACCAGCTAATTTATCTCCAAAATCAATTTTCTTAGTATTAGCTACCCATACTTTTACTTCATGTAGTACCCCTGGTCTTAACTTATCTCCTTTATCTACCGAGAGTATCTGACTTCTTACCACTATTCCTTCTTCTCCATGAGGAATTCTTAAGGAGTTGTCTCTAACATCACTAGCCGATTCACCAAAGATAGCTCTTAAGAGTCTTTCTTCTGCTGTTAATTCTTTTTCTCCTCTAGGAGCAACAACTCCTACCAAAATATCTCCTGATTTTACTCTAACACCATCTCGAACCACACCCATTGTATCTAATTTTCTTAAAATTCTTTCATTAACATGAGGGATATCAGCTGTAATTGTTTCAGGTCCTAACTCTGTATCTCTTACTGAGATAGAGTATTCTCTAATGTGTACAGAGGTTAAAAGATCTTTTCTTACAATCCTTTCTGAAATTACTACAGAATCTTCATAGTTATAGCCTTCATAGAACATTAGTGCTGCTCTAAGATTTATACCTACAGCTAATTCTCCTTCAACCATAGTTGGACCATCTACTAAAACATCTCCCTTCTTAAATTTATCTCCTGCTGCTAAAACAGGTTTCTGTGTAAAAGAAGTGTTGTCATTAGTTCTATAGAAAGATTCAAGCTCATACTCCTCTATCCCACTCTCTTTATATTTTACTGAGAGCCTGTTTGCATCTACATACTCCACCTGACCATCCTCTTTTGCGAAAATTCCCCAAGATGATTGTCTTGCAACAGTCTCTTCCATACCTGTCCCTACCACAGGGGCTTCCTGTCTAACTAAAGGAACTCCTTGCCTTTGCATATTTGATCCAGTCAAGGCTCTCATAGCATCATTATGTGAGACAAATGGAATCAGAGCCATGCCAAGACCTGCCTGTTGACTAGCAAAGATATCTACATATTTAACAATACTAATGTCCTCTATCATGAAGTCTCCCTTATATCTTGCAGGCACTAAGTAGTCCTTGATATTTCCATACTCATCTTTATCTATAGTAGCAGTAGAAATATGATACTTTTCCTCATCCATAGCATCCAAATACTCTATTTCATCTGTTACAAAAGGCTTTACTTTAATCTGTTTTATATCATCAATCTTAACTATTTTCTCTATCAATTTCTCATCTTGCAAAAGTTCACCTTTCTTAGCAATAATCTTTTTCCCATCCTTAATATCTTGTGCTAATATTCTGTTCTTTAGATTAGTTTTGTTGTTCTTAACTTTCTTTAAGACTTTTCTGTAAGGTGCTTCCAAAAAACCAAACTCATTTATCCTTGATAGCATAGCTAATTGGACTACTACGCCAATATTAGAACTCTCTGGACTTGTTACAGGATCAAATCTTGAATAGTGAGAATTATGAACTTCACGAATTGAGAAAGTAGCTCTCTCTTTTGCAATACCTCCTGGACCACCAGCTGTAACTTTCCTTTTGTTCTCAAGCTCTGAGAGTATATTTGTCTGATCCATAAAAGTTGAGAGGGCATTAGCACCAAAAAATACCTGAATAGATGCAGATATTGGTTTAGGACTAACTAACATAGATGGGGTAACCTTAGCATCATGACCATACAGACTCATCTTGTCTCTAATATTCTTTTCTAGTCTTTTAATACCATTGCTTAACTGTCTCTCTAATATCTCTCCTACACTCCTTATTCTTCTGTTAGAAAGATGGTCTATATCATCAGCCTCTACCTCTCCATTATTTATTTGGATTAACTTCTTAACAATTATCACTATATCTGTAGGATACAGTCTTACTTCATCAGGATTATCTATATCGTAATCCGTTCCATTTTTTCTGTTTAATTGATACCTACCTATCCTACCTAGGTCAAACTTTCTAATATCAAAAAAGTTGCTCTTTATATATCTCTCTGCACTTTCTAATGTAACAGACTCATCAGGTCTTAGCTTGTTATATATACTTATAACGGCTTCCTCCTTGTTATTTGTAAAATCTCTTGCCAATGTTGCCTCTATATACTTGTTCTCCTCATGAGTATCTACATCCGCAAAAAGCTTCCTTATCTCATCATCACTCTCCCAACCAAGAACCCTTAACAACTCTGTAATTAAAACCCTAGGCCTTTTAGGGAGTATTCTCATAGATATTACATTATGTTTGTTTGTATCTATTTCGTACCAAGGACCTCTTCCTGGCATAATTCTAACTTTGTAAAGAGATCTTAATGGAAGCTTCTCAGATTCTTCATAGAGGACACCCTCTGCCCTTACTATCTGGTGTGTAACCACTCTTCTGACTCCATTAAAGATAAAGACACCATCATCTGTCATTAAAGGTAAATCTGTAACAAAAATCTCTTGTTCCTTAATTTCTCCTGTTCTATTATTCAAAAGCTGTATCTTCGCATATACAGGCACCTCATAAGAAAGACCCTTTATAGTAGCCTCATCAACAGTTCTGTAAGGATCCCCATATCTAAAATCTTTGAATTCTAAGGTCCACATTCTTTCCATTGTGTCCTTAACAGGATTTATCTCTGAGAATAATCTTTGAAAACCGTTCTGTAGAAAATCCTCAAAAGAGGCCTTCTGTGCCTCAATCAAGTTAGGAAATTCCATATTACCAGAGTAGCCCAATCCCAAATTTAATCTTCCTGAGGTGTTTCGTTTGGGTTTAATCATAGAATATTTTATACTTAATGATATATAATATAATAATTCGTATATACGGACTGTAATTAACTCTCAAAAAGAATTAGATTACACCGCAACAAAAGCCAAAATTAGAGACTCGAAGGATATTATCATATTTAGGTATAATAGTCAAAGGTTTCGTATAATTTTAAAGCATATTCACATACAACTGGAATGAATTCATTATATACTGTATTCTATTCTTTGTAAAAAAGTGTTTAATATCATATCATATATTAGAAAATGCCCAGAAAAAAGAAAAAAGAACCTTTGACAATAAAAAGTGGAGAAACCAAGATAGTTCTTGGTTTAGTGCTTTTTTTGATAGGATTAACCGTCTTACTCTCTCCCTTCTTACTAGAACAATCACCTCTGTTTAGTCAAATAGCACTATTCCTTGGATATGCTGCAATAGTTTGGGGGATACTCTTTCTGTATACTTCATTTTCATTTTTAGCTAAAAGTAAAAAATTTGTTTCAACAAAACAGGGTATAGGCCTCTTACTTCTAGCTCTCTGTCTTAACATTCTTCTCTCTTTTTGGTTAATTGAGGAGCAGTTAGGAGATACC
>Ga0265293_10000583_pt1 | contig 85912 bp, 62 predicted proteins | sample Munlanlewell138R_FD_192505 | JGI IMG/M metagenome (GOLD analysis project Ga0265293, IMG submission 192505) | Leachate microbial communities from a municipal landfill in Southern Ontario, Canada - Leachate well 138R | ecosystem: Engineered > Solid waste > Landfill > Unclassified | place: Canada... | reverse complement strand
CCAACCCTGTAACCTGCTTGATACAAGATATTTGCAATATAATTGGAGGTTGAACCCTTACCATTGGTTCCACCTACATGGACAAATTTTAACTTATCATGGGGATTTCCCAATAAATCTAATAACTTTGTTATATTGGTCAATCCTAATTTTGAACCAAATTTTGAGATTGAGTGTATATATTCAACTGCTTGTTCATAATTCATATATTAAGCTCCGCAACATTTCTTATATTTCTTACCACTTCCACAAGAACAAGGGTCATTTCGTCCAGGCTTTTGATTTACTACCTTGGGACTTTTTCTAACCTCTTCATCTGATCCATGGGAGGTGGTTATTATATTTACTTTACTTTCAGGTTTTTCAACCTCAGTTTGTTTACTAATGGAAAATATTCTTAAAAGAGCATCTTCTTGAATGCTGTTTGTCATGGTCTCAAACATGGTATAGCCTTCAAACTTATACTCTAAGACTGGATCTTTTTGCCCAATAGCTCTTAAACCTATACCAGAACGTAACTGGTCCATAGCATCTATATGGTCCATCCAGTGCATATCAACCATTCTCAAAAGAATCATTCTTTCAATTTCTCTCATGAGCTCAAAGCCCAATTCTTCTTCTTTTTCTAAATACTTTTCTTCAAAATACTTATATAGATAAGTATAAAAGGATTCTTTGTTATAGGAGTTTAAGTCTGTATCCTTGGTTAAGGGATTATAGCGAGAAGGAAAAAGCTCATTTAGCCTTTCTTCCATTGCTAAAAGATTCCATTCCGATGATTTTTGTGAAGAGCAGTAATCTTCTGTAAATCTTTCTAAGATGGATTCAAGCATTTTCAAATAGCTCATTTTCATGTCTCTTCCATCTAAGACCTGTCTTCTTTGCTCGTATATAAGGTTTCTTTGAGCATTCATTACGTCATCGTATTGGATAACAGTTTTTCTTCTTTGGAAGTTAATGCTTTCTATTCTTCTTTGGGCTGTTTCTATGGTATTTGTTATCATTTTTGCTTCAATGGGTACATCATCAGGTACCTTTAACATATCCATCATGTTGGACAATCTGTCTTGAGCAAAAAGTCTCATTAAATCATCTTCTACTGATAAGTAAAATCTACTAGCACCTGGATCTCCTTGACGGCCTGACCTTCCTCTAAGCTGATTATCAATTCTTCTTGATTCATGTCTTTCGGTAGCAAGAATATAAAGGCCTCCCTTTTCTATAACAAATTGTTTATCTTTTTCTATATCCTTTTTAAACTCAGATTCATATTTTGTATAGAGTTCTCTTGCTCTTAATACTTCTTGGTTATCTGTTTCATTAAAACTATCAGCTTGTAGTAACACTTCTTCATCAAAAATCTCTTTTTTCAGCTTTTGCATAGCCATAAAAGCAGCATTTCCACCTAGAACAATGTCGGTTCCTCTACCAGCCATGTTTGTAGCAATGGTAACAGAACCAGGCTTTCCTGCTTGGGCAACAATTTCTGCTTCTCTTTCATGGTATTTAGCATTTAGAACTTCATGCTTAATGCCTCTTCTTTTTAGTAAAAGACTAAGCTCTTCCGATTTTTCTATAGAAATTGTTCCAATTAAAACTGGTTGTTGTCTTTGGGAACACTCATATATGTCATCAACAATAGCCTTTAGTTTTGCTGGCACAGTCTTATATACTATGTCAGGAAAATCTTCCCTTATAACTGGCCTATTAGTTGGAATTACAATGACATCCAGTTTATATATCTCTATAAACTCTTCTTCTTCTGTAAGAGCTGTTCCTGTCATTCCAGAGAGTTTTTTATACATTCTAAAGTAGTTTTGGAAGGTTATAGTAGCTAGAGTCTTATTTTCTCTTTCTACTTTAACATTTTCTTTTGCTTCAATAGCCTGGTGCAAGCCTTCAGAATACCTTCTTCCAAACATCATTCTACCTGTAAATTCATCAATAATAATTATTTGATTGTCTTTAACAATGTAGTCCACATCCTTTTGCATTAAAGATCTTGCTTTAATAGCATTATTTATATGGTGTAAAAGGGTTGTATTCTCATAAGAGGTCAGGCTTTCTACATTAAAGTATTTTTCAGCCTTATCCACTCCCTTTGGAGTCAATGAAGCGGTTCTATTCTTTTCATCTACAATATAATCAGGTTTGTCCTCAGCATACTCATCTTCTTCTTGGGCTGCTAAATCCATAATTCTTTGAATTTTTCCACCACTATCTTCTTCAATAATAACCTTCTTTTTTAGGCCTCTAGCAAAAAAGTCAGCTGCCTTATATAAAGGAGAAGATTCCTCACCTGCCCCAGAAATAATTAATGGGGTTCTGGCCTCGTCTACCAAGATGCTATCCACCTCGTCCACTATAGCAAAGGCCAATTCTCTTTGTACTAAATCTTCCTTTTGAGTTACCATATTGTCTCTTAGGTAGTCAAAACCTAACTCGTTGTTTGTACAATAGGTTATATCGCTATTATAGGCGTCTTGTTTTTCTTGTTTGGTCATTCCATAGGCAATTAATCCTACTGACAAGCCTAAAAAGTTATATAGTTTTCCCATCCATTCACTGTCTCTTTTAGCCAAGTAATCATTGACAGTAACTACATGGACACCTCTGCCACTTAAAGCGTTTAAATATACAGGTAAGGTTGCAACTAAGGTTTTACCCTCTCCTGTTTTCATTTCTGCTATACGACCTTGGTGAAGAACAATTCCACCTATTAATTGGACCCTGTAGGGGGTCATATGAAGAACTCTAGTAGAGGCTTCTCTACATACTGCAAAGGCTTCTACCAAAATATCGTCTAGGTCTTGTCCTTCTTTTATTCTCTTTTTAAATATATTTGTATATTCTTTTAACTCTTCATCGGTTTTTCTACCCATTTCGTCGGCTAAAGCTTCAATAGCATCCACCATTGGGATTATTTTCTTAATCTCTTTTTCACTGTATGTTCCAAATATTCTGTCTAAGAGTTTACCCATTATTCTCTCCCAATCTATCTAAAATTAATCTATAACCTTCAGCCCCATAAAAAAGGCTTTTAGCAACACGACTTATAGTTGCTGCAGAGGCTCCAGTAGCTAATGAAATCTCACTATAGGTTTTTTCTTGGTCTAGCATTTTTGCTACAGCCAGCCTTTGGGCCATAGCCTTTATTTCAGCAATAGTGCAGATATCTTCAAAGAAACTATAACACTCATCTGTATTGTCCAAGGTTAAAATGGCCTTAAACAAAAAATCAGTTTCCTTGTTTTTTAGTTTTTCCTTCATGGAGTCACCTCTTTTTGCTTCTAAATTTCCAAGCTGTATCTATAATATCATATATATTTGTATACCTTGGCATCCAGCCAAGTTCCTTTTTTATTTTCTCACTAGAAGCAATTAATATGGGAGGATCCCCTGGCCTTCTATCTGTTTCTTCTGTATTTATCTCAATTTTTGTAACCTCTTTTACAGAGTCAACTATTTGAAAAACTGAATAGCCTTTTTCGCTTCCCAAATTATATGTAAGTTGTAGAGGTTTATCCCCATTATTATTTTGCATCTTTTCTAAGGCTAAAAGGTGGGCAGATACTAAATCACAAACATGGATATAGTCTCTAATACAAGTTCCATCAGGGGTCTCATAATCTGTTCCAAAGACCATCAACTTATCAATTTTTCCCAAAGCAACATCCAAAGCTATGGGTATTAGGTGGGTTTCAACCTTTCTAACCTCTCCAATAATTCCACTTTCATGGCTACCAGCAGCATTAAAATATCTTAAAGCTGCATAGTTAAGACCTCTAGCATTTGATTGCCATTTTAACATTTTTTCAATAGCTAACTTGGTCTCTCCGTAGGGGTTGGTTGGATTTGTTTGATCTTCTTCTTTTAGGGGGCTGTTTTTTTCTCCATAAACTGCAGCTGTAGAGGAAAAAACAAGATTCTTCACATTATGAGCTTCCATGGCCTTAAGAAGATTCATTGTTCCAAAAATATTATTGTAATAATATTTTAGAGGCTCTTTAATGCTTTCTCCTACTAAGGAACTGGCTGCAAAATGAATTACACCAGATATTTCATTATTAGCAAAAACCTTTTCTAAAGCTTCATAATTACAGATATCTACTTCATAAAACTTATTAGCTAGTACTGCATTTTTGTTTCCTGTAGAAAGATTGTCCACTACTAAAACATCATAGTTTTTTTCTAAAAGATGCAATACCATATGAGAACCGATATAGCCTGCTCCACCTGTAACAAGAATTGTCATTATATCTCCTTTACCCCGTCAGCTAACTTACAAACATAAAAAGAGGCTTCATACTCCATTATGTCCAAATAGCTTTTGGAAACGTTTTGTATAAATTCATCTATATAGTCTTTTTCAATAATAGTAACAGTACAACCACCAAATCCTGCACCAGTCATACGTGACCCTAGCACTCCTTTTTGTAGCCAAGTATTTTCAACTAAAAAATCCAATTCTTTACTTGATACTTCATAAAGGTCTCTTAGAGAAATATGGGAAAGATTTAAATACTTACAAAAGGAAAGTAAGTCCTTTTTCTTTAAGGCTTTTACACTGTCTAAAACCCTAGTGTTTTCACATACTGCATGTTCTGCTCTTTTTTTGGCAGTGGGATCTTTAATATCTTCACTGACACTTAAAAACTCCTTATAGGTAAAATCACATAGATATTTCTTTTCAGGATGTTGCTTTTGCATATCTTTTAGGGCTGATTCACATTCTTCTCTTCTTTTGTTGTAGGCTGAGTCCCCTAAGGACCTCTTTTTATTTGTGTTTGTAATCAAGATTGCATAGTCATCAATATTTATGGGAACATATTCATATTCCATGGTATTTGTATTTAATAGCATGGCCTTGTTTTCTTTTCCCATAGCAGAGGCAAATTGGTCCATAATTCCACATTTTACCCCAACATACTCATGCTCTGCTTTTTGAGCTATCTTTGCCAACTCAATTTTTTCTGTATCATAACCATAAATCCTAGTCATTGCAAAGGCTGTAACCACTTCAATTGCTGCGGATGAAGATAGGCCTGCTCCTAAGGGCACCTTGTCATCAAATATGAACTCAGCTCCTCCAAGTTCAAAACCATTTTTTAATAATTGGTCAACCACTCCTAATTGATAATTTCCCCATTTAAGGTCCATGTATTTTTCCAAATTGTCCATATCAGCTTCTACCACATACTTTAAATCTGTAGCATAAAGCTTAATTATTCTATCATTTCTTTTTCTAACTGCTACAGTTGAAAACATATCAATAGCTGCTGGAAAGACATGTCCCCCATTATAGTCTATGTGCTCACCAATAAGGTTAACTCTACCAGGAGCCTGAAAGTAGCGGACTTGTTCATCATTTTTTCCATAAATATCCTGTAAAAGGTTAAATAATACTTTTCTATTCATAAATCACCTAATTGTTTTAATATATTTTTTGTAAGCTGCTTTTAATTCAAGAGCTTTTTCTTCTGGAGATGTGGGATTACAATGAGCCCAAACTCCTGTTTCGCTAGAAGCATTATACTTTATCCTATCATGAGAGCGCATGGGCGGGAAAAATTCTACATGAAAATGATAGAATGAATAATCTTTTCCATCATTAACTGGAGCTTGATGCATGCACATCATATATGGAAATTGAAAGTCAAAAAGACTATCCAACATACCCACACTCTCTTTAATGGTTCTAGCAAAATCCACTTTTTCTTGGTCAGTAAATTCTGTAATATATTGAAAATGCCTTTTTGAAGAAATATATATCCCATAGGGATATTCTGTGAAAAAAGGAAGATAGACAATAAAACTATCATTCTCAAAAATAACTCTTTTTTCAAAAGATTTTTCTTCTTGGTTCATTTTACATATCAAACACTGGCCTTTTTCTTCCATGTATTCTTTAGTAGATTCTATTTCTAATTCTATCTTTTTGGGAATAAAAGGATATCCATAAATCTGACCATGGGGGTGAGGCATGGTTACTCCAACCGCTTCTCCCCTATTTTCAAATATGAAAACATACTTAATCAAGTCATCAGATGATAAATCACTCATTCTTTCTTGCCAAAGTTCTACAAGCTTTACCATATGGTCATCATCTAAAAGAGGTAATGAACCATGGTGGTCTTTGGAATAAAGGATTACTTCACATTTACCATAGGTAATGTCTGTTTTATAAAAGTCAGTTGCCACATCATCTGGTCTGGGTGGATTTTGGGATAAGACTGGAAAGTCATTATCATACTTTAAAACCACATAGTCTTGGTTTACCTTAGCATTATCTTTGCTTACACAAAAAGGACACCAGTCCTTTGGCATTTGTGGTCTATTTTGTCTTTGGGAGACCACCATAACCCAATCTTTTATTAATGGATGCCATCTAAGTTCGGCCATTTTTATTTCTTACTCCCTAAATTATTATATATTTTTGAATGTGGGGGAACCGATTGCATCAGCCATACTGACGCACCAATAATAGAGTTGTGGCCTATTACAGTATCCCCACCTAGTATGGTTGCATGTGAATATATTATTACATTATCTTCAATATTGGGATGTCTCTTTGTTCCTTTAATGGGATTTCCTTGATCATCCAATTCAAAACTTCTAGCACCCAAGGTAACCCCTTGGTAAATCTTAACATTGTTGCCTATAACTGCGGTTTCCCCTATAACTATACCGGTACCATGGTCCATAAAAAAGTACTCACCTATGGAGGCACCAGGATGGATATCAATACCAGTAACTCTATGACCATATTCATTCATCATTCTAGGTACTAAAGGAATATCCAGTTTATATAATTCATTGGCTATTCTATGAATGCTCATCATCTCCAAAGAAGGATAGCTTAACATAATTTCTTCATGACTTTTAGCAGCAGGGTCTCCCAAATAGGCTGCTTCAATATCAGTTTGGAGTTTTCTTCTAATATCTGGTAATGTCTTTAAAAAATCAATAACTAATTGGTCTGGATCAATAGGACATTGATCACATTCTTTATTATTACAACAATATCTAAAAGCCTGCTTAATAATCTCTCTTAATTCCATAGCAGCTTCTCTTATATTATTTCCTATATATAAATCTAAGTTATTCTTGTTTATGGTACATTTTTCATAGATACCTGGGAAAAGTGCAGATCTAAAATGAAAAAGTATCTTCTTTACCCTTTCTTTTCCAGAAAATGAGATTGTATAATCTTGAAGATAAGAAGCATCATTCATCTTCTCTAACTTAGATGAAATCTGAGGGAGTTCACTATTTATCCAATTACCAAGTTTTTTAGAATCTTTTTCCATTTGTCCTTGTATGATGTAGCATAAGACTAATCATACCCCTTTCTTCTTTATTTATTCATATTATACAATAAAAAAATGATAAAAAAAATTTAAATGAGTTTGAGCAAAATTATTAGACAAGAGATCCTCACAATTTCATATGAAATGAGAATATAGAATTAACTCATTAAAAAATGAGTTAATCAACAAAAAATATATTAATCTTTACTTATTTTTCTAGGTAAGTTTCTGTAACTACTAAATCCCCTTCATAAAGGCCATCAATAACAACAAAGGAAGCGTTTTGAATTTGTCTACCTAATTTTATATATCTAATGGATTTAATATCATTTTGTAGTACATAGACATAGTTTTCATTAGCTTCATTGGTCAGGATTAAATCCTTTTTAAGGCTAATAACTTGACTAAGTTCTTCTATAATTAAGGGATAGTAAAGTGGACTTTTAATGACTTGTGAATAATCTATACTAGAATCTTTTACAAATTCCAAAGACACAAGAATAGATTTGAGCCAAGTACCTTGTCTATAGTTAAAAGATATATTTGTTTCCACATCCACAACCTTAGCCTTGTACTCTATATCTTGGTTATCATAAATTTTCAAAATATCATCAAATCCAAATACATCCTTTAATAAGGCATCCACTATTTCATTGTTTGCAGAAGAAATAGATAAGAAAATACTATCTTGAATAATTGAAAAAGTAACTACTGTGGTTTTGATTTGGTTGCCAAACTCATCTTTTTCAAATTTATAGCTTTCACTTACTTTGTCCAAGTAGCCACTTACAGGTGATGTGATTTTTAGATGACTATAGCTTTCTTTAACTTTATTTAAATTAAATCTTGCTTCTTCTACATCCAAAAGGGCCAGTTGCATACTATAGTAGCCTTCATTACTTTCAGAATAGGCCTTAAAAAGATCTTCATACAAAAGTTCTTTAAGCTCAAGATCCTCCTCTTTTAACCTTAATTCTCTTTCCATTTCGAAAGATGTAACCTCTGCTAAAACTTGATCCTTTTCAATTCTTGAACCTGCTTGGATTAATTGGAAACCATAACCCTCATTTTCCTTATATTCAAAAGTAAACCTGTGCAACTTATTTGTCTCTACATTTACCTTTAGATCTTCCTTAACCAAAATATCTTCTCTTTCTACTAAGATAGTTTTGTGTTTTTCTTTCATAATATCAAATACAGGAATTTGATATTTATCTTCCACCATCTTGCAGGAAGGCAGAAAAGTTAAAAGTATAACAATCAATATTAAAAATGCACAACTTTTTATATATCTCATCTTATTAATACCTTATCTCCTTCCTTAAGTCCTTCTATTATCTGGTAGAAGTTTCTATCTTCTTCACCTATTGTGACATATTGTTGGTCCATATTATTGTCGTCTGTAACTTTATAGACATAGGACCTTCCCTCTGAATCGGTTTCCAAAGCATCTTTAGGTAGTAACAATACATCTCTTATCTCTTTATTTATTAAAGAAACAACAAAGGTTTGTTGGAAATTTAAATCATTTTTAATCTCTTGGTTTTCAAACTCTAAAACCATATAAATCATGTTTTCCCCAAAAAAGGAATCTGGATACTCAGAATATTCTCTAAGAAAGGTAGAATTGGTCATTTGCACTAAGGCGTCTTGATCAAAAGTTTCTTCCTTGTTTGTAACCCTAGTCTTTGCTCCTTCTCTAAAAACATAAAAGGGATAAGCTGCATTTTCATTGGATTTAGCGGCAAAGAGCAATAAGAATCCATCTTCTTTATTACTAATTTGAAAGCCCACATTTTGCTTTACTTCAGAGGCTGTTGAATAGTCTTGAATATTTGCTATATAGCCTTCTGCAGGTGCTCTTAGGGTATGTTTACTTTCTAAGGCCTTAAAATCATCCCACTTTTCCTTGGCCTTCAGATAATCATTTTTGAAAAAGTCCATTTCTTCTCTTTTTATAAAGCCCTTATTAAATTGCTCTACAGAGTTTTCATACTTTAAAAGGGCCCTTCTCATACTCAAATCTAACAAAAACTCAGTATCTTCATCCACATCATATTGATACTGTATGAGAATATCACCTTCTTTTACGTAATCTCCCAAAGCTACATATATCTTTTCAACCAAGGCATCTTCAATATCTGCTTTAGCATAAGAAGTTTTCTTAGGATCATTTACAAAAAAGCAAACAGAGGATTCATCTTGGCCAATAGTATAGCCTTCAAAGATATCTCCTTTGTGGAGGGTTAAATAGTTTAGTTTTAAGTTTTTTTGTTGTAAAAGTTCTATTTCATTTCCTTTTTTATTGACAGGATAGAAATATGAGCAACTTGTTAGAAACATCATAATAAGGATTAACAATATTAAAAATGAAAACTTTCTACTTCTTTTAATCATGTTCCACTTCCTTAGGATAAATAACTATCTTGTCATCTTCTACCTTTAAATGCACCTTACTATTGTTGGATATCTTAGCTAATTCTAGATACTCTTCAGGAATTTTTAATCGACCCTGTCTATCTACAACAATCATCTCTTCGTGGGTTTCCGATTCTTCCACACCTGTAAATCTATCCATTTCTAAGATTTGCTCTTTATAGGTTTTCTTTCTTATATACTCACTACCTGTTCTGCCATCTACAATGGTTACTACCCTATCTACATTCTTAGACACTGCCCTATCATGGGTAACTATGATAATGGTCACCTTGTATTCTGCATTTAATCTTCTAAAGGTGTTGTATATTAAGGCAGCTGTCTTTGTGTCCACCGCCCCTGTAGGTTCGTCAGCCAATAAAATAGTAGGATTATTAGCCATGGCAATAGCAATAGCTACCCTTTGCTGTTCGCCCCCAGATAGTTCAGAAAGACGATTATGCATCCTATTTTTTAAGCCCATTATATCTAGTAATTCTTCTGCTCTTTTTTTTGCGTCTTTTCGTCCTGCTAAAATCATTGGTAGTTCCACATTATGCACTGCAGGTAAATATGGTATAAGGTTTCTTGCATTGTTTTGCCAGACAAAACCAACCTTTGTTTTTTTATAATCTAAAAGCTCAGAATCTTTCATCCTTAAAAGGTTTTTTCCATCAACGATAAGGGTACCAGCTGATGGTCTATCTAAGCCACCTAAAAGGTTTAAAAGTGTAGATTTGCCAGAACCACTATTTCCAATAATGGCCATCATCTCTCCCTTTTTTACCTCTAACTCCAGTCCTTGTAAGGCTACAACCTCCGTATCCTTAGTTTTGTAAATCTTAACAAGGCCATCGCAAAATATTGCATGATCATCTGTGTAACCTTGAATATCTTCAAGATCCACTCTTTCATCGCTTATGCTATTTACAAAAGTTTTAAGTTTTTTGCTTTTTTTAATAACTGGTTTCTTATTCATCTTTTTCATTTTACAAGCCTCCCATCTTCAAGTTGGATAACTTGATCAGCTAGTTCTAGCATGTTAGGGTCATGGGTGGTCATAATTATTGTTAAATTTTCATTATCTACTAAGTATCTAAAGAGGTTTACTATTTTTAAACCTGTTTTTAAGTCTAATTCAGCGGTTGGTTCATCAGCAAATATTATTCTAGGCTTAGATACAATTGCCCTAGCAATTGCCACTCTTTGCTGTTCTCCTCCTGAGAGTTGATGGGGTTTATGGTTAATTCGTTTTTCCAAACCAACATGCTTTAGGGACTCTTTTACTCTTTCATCCCAACTAAGTGAATTTGTTTGAGCTAGGCGCAAACCAAATTCCACATTTTCATAGGCATTTAGCACAGATATGAGGGCAACAGATTGGAAGATAAAGCCCATATTATTTCGCCTTAAATAGTCTCTAGACTTATCATTTAGGTTGGTTATTTCCTTGTCTTCAAAATAAATTTTTCCTTCACTTGGTCTATCTAAGGCACCCATAAGATTTATAAGGGTGGTTTTACCAGAGCCTGATCTACCAGCCAACATAACAAGACTACCCTCTTTTAATGAAATATTAATATCATCCAAGGCTGTTATTGTAAGACTGCCTTGTGTAAATTCTCTTTTTAAATTTTCAGTTCTTAAAATAGTAGTCATTAATCTTCTCCTAACTTTAAGGCCTGGTCAATTTTTAGTCTAGATATGAATCTTAGTAATATATAAAGTCCTAGGGCTAAAGTGATGCCTGTAACAGAATAAATCCTTATATAATCTATACCATCTTGGTATGTGCTAAAGGGAATATGTATTTCTCCAATAGTGGACATTCTTTCAAACAAAGGTACAAAGAGCTGACTAGAAAGGCCTCCAATAATAATACCAGCTACTATTGAAACCAAAGATATCATGATTTGTTCATAGAAAATCATCCGATATAATTCATTTGAAGTCATTCCCATGGCCCTAAAAATACCAAATTGTAATACTCTTTGTCTAACAGATATTATCCAAAAGATTATAAATCCTACAAAACAAACAATCATGGAAATAAGAAAATCTAAGGTTAGAATTCCGTTTATACCATTTAATACAGAGCTCTTTTTAGCATTTGTCAAAATGAAGTCTGTAAAGGCACTTTTGGGTAAATATTCATTATCATTTAAATAAGTGTTAATGTCATTAACAAGCATTGTATCTGATGTGTTATTCTTCTTATCAATTAAAAGAGTTCCAGTCATAGGAAAGTTTTTCATGGTACTGTAATTGTCTTGGGTAATAACAACAAAGTCCTTATTTATTATACCAGGCCAGTAATCCACTAATCCCAGTACAAGAACATTTTGAACCATTACCTGTTCTCCTAGACTTTGGTAGGTGTAAGTAAGATAATCACCTTCTTTTACATCATAAACTTGTCCAAGATTTGATGAAAGTAAAACGCCTTGAGGGTATGTAGCTAAAAGGTTTAGAAAATACTTAATATCAATTCCTTTATTTAAATCATCTCTTAAATCAATGACTTGACCATATTCATAGGGACTTATACCTAAAAAGCTAGCACTTTCTTTTGTAGCGGTTAGAGATACTGTAGTTGAATAAACCAAGGCCATGTTTTCAATATATGGGGATTGTTTTATTCTTTCACCAAATCTTCTTATATCTCTTCCTGTATAACTTTTTAATTCAATTCCACCAGAATCTCCATAATATTCAATATAGCCTGGGGTAATAGCAGCATCAGCACCAACCTCATATTTAATATTATCCTTTATGTTTTCATTTAGGGTTCTTCCTGTATTTGCATTAAAAATACCTATGCTAATGGTTAATACTAAAAAGAGCATTATAAATTGCTTATAACTTCCACCTCTTGCCACATGGGTAAAGGCTGTATAAAGAGCAGGTTTCCAACGCTTTTTACCAATAACAAAAATTAGTTTTATTAAATATGGGAACAACCTTATAAACAAAAGACCAAGACCTGTTATAAAAAAGGTTACTGCAATAAATAAGGTAAAATCTATAGCTAAAGACTCTACATTTTCTAAATACTGCATTAAGGTCTTGTAGTTGTATAAAAAGTAGGTTGATATGGCTAATACTATAAAATCTAAATAAATAATCTGCCAAAAGGGTTTTTTAGAAATATCAGATAAGCTTTGCTTATACTCTACAATGGAAAACTTTGATGCCTTGTAGGCTGGTAGCAAGATCATAACAAGATAAATTAAGGCACATACTAGGGCATATATTAGGGCACTTGCATTAAAATGAACATCTATCTTAGTTCTATTTACAAACTCCATAAAGCCATTGGAAGCTCCTAATAGGTGACAAATTCCTCTAGCTAACAAAAGACCAGCTATTAAGGAAATTACTAATAATATTAGGGCTTGGCCTAAATAAATTTGGAAGATTTGTCCTCTTCCTGCTCCCCTACTTTCCAAAGAAGCTATCTCCACCTTTTCTCTATCCATCATAAGTTTGGATATCATAACCACATATATGGCAATCATTAAAATGATTGGGATAATTAAAAGTATAAAAACCTTTTGCATTGATTGGGTATCATGCTTATACTTGGCTAAAGTTTCTAGATAATTATTACTAGTAGAAACTAGGCCTCCACTACCTTCATTTTCATCTTGCAACAGCATATGGGTAAGATTTTCTATCTTTTCAATATCCTGCATTTTTAAACTTGTATAATCAAAGGCTGCAAACCAGCTAGCTTGTTGCAAACTTAAATCTAAAGATTCAATTTTGTCTATCATTTGGTCATAGTCCATAAAGAGAACTCTATCAGACATATTAAAAAAGGAAGTAGCTGATTCAACTGTCTTAATAATTCCAACTATTTCTACAGTATTTACGGGATCATCATCTGTAAGACGATTATAGCCATAGTAGGTGTCACCAACAGATAATCTATAACGAGCAGCACAAGACTGTGAAACAAGAACCTCTATTACCCCATCATTTCTATTCTTATCAAAGAGCCTTCCTCCAATGATTTCGACCATATCATCAATTTTGGAAAGAGACCCAAAGGGCAAATCTTCTTTTTTTGCTATTTGTCCAATATTTAGTTTTATTCCTTCTTTTAGGGCATCTAACTTTTTGTTTTGGTTCAATTCATCTATAAAAACATAGAACTTTGTAGACATATAATTGTAATCAAAAATTTGGTCTAAGGGCATTTCTTCTACATAGTTACCATAAAAATTATTATTCAAATATGTATAAGATTCTTTTGAGGCCATACTTTCTAGACCAAAAAAGGTAACAGAATAATTAGCTCTAAAGGGAAAGGTGTTTTCAGCTTCTTGTTTTTGTTTAAACTCATTGGAAAGTAAGACATTGTAAAGCCCTGAGGTATACATGGGTATGGCCGCACCAATGGCTATTGCAAAGGTACAACCAATAATAAGGCTTATTACCAACCATTTATTATTTATTATCTTCCTTAAGATTAAACGTAACACCTAATATGATCCTCCAATAATTAAGGTCTCTTCATCTATGCCTTGACCAGGTAATACTTCTATTTCTGTATCTGTAACAAGACCAAACTTCAAGTTAAGAGTTACTGGCACCTTGTCTTTTAAAATTCTTACAGAGCCAGAATCTGTTGAGGTCATGGCAACTACATTTTTAGGAATAACAAGAACATCCACTAGTTTTTCTAAGACAATATATAGTTGAACTATGTCGCCAGTCTTTAAAAATGGCATTTGATCTGACTTTATTTCCAAGGTAGTTCCCTCAATTTTTGCCACGTAACCATCGTATTCAGTATCATCAAAAATCAGTATTACCTTGCTTCTTAAATTAATAAGTTTTAAAGTAGCCGTTGTTAAAGAAGCTTCAATCTTTAAATCAATATCATCAGCTATAGAACATAGATCAATTGTATAACCTATAGGGGTATCTTCCTTTAAAGCAAGAACATTGATAACATAACCTGATTTACTGGCATATAGGTTAAGAGACTTCATGTAATCGTCTAATAGGTCATAGGCTTCCTTAGCATGTTCATACTGAATTTCAGCATATCTAAACTCATACTTGGTAGCTTGTTGATTTAGGTACCTGTCTTGAGCATCTAAAAATCTATTAAGAGTCTCGTTATAGGTATACTCAACTTCATTTTTGTTTTTTGGTTCTTTTAAGGTAGCTAGAAGCTGTCCTTCTTCTACGATTTCTCCCTCTTCAACAAATATTTCATCTATATAGCCGTTTACTTTAAAATTCTGCTTTTCAATATTTGTATAGTCGAAGCCTACAACTCCAAAAGATGTAAACTTCTTTTCTAAAGTCTTTCTTTCTGCTTGAATAGTCCTATAATCTCTTACTGTATATGAAGGCATAGGAATAGGTAGCATTTCATCTTCTTGAGGTAATAGAGAAAAACATCCACTTAAGATAAAAGCCACCAAAGAAACTAGCGATATTAATAAAATAATTTTGTTAAAGGTTTTCACGTTTAAATGATACATCATATTTTTTAAAAACATATATTTTTCAATAATTTATTAAAATAATCCTATAAAGTATTAGAATTGTATGGGATAACTTTCAAGAATAAGAGCCAAATTTGTGTTTTTAAATTGGCTTTTAGCCCTTTCTAATAACAAGGTTCTATCAGAATTTGGAAGAAAATGAGTTAACAAAAGCTGATGAACTTTTGCTTCTTTTGCCAAGATGCCACATTCATTAGCTGTCAAATGGACAGGTTTTTCAATCTTGTCCTTATCTAAATATGCAGAATCAGCTAATAGAAGCTTACATTCTTTAGCGAACTCTACTAGAGGCTCCCATTTGGCTAAATCAGCTGTATAAACAAAACAGTTATTGACCTTTATAGCATAAGTTTCCACTGGGTGTTCAGTCCTTTTAAACAAGAGACTAAAACCGTCTCTTTCAATTTTGTAATCTTCATCTATGAAATGAAGATTAAACTCATCACATTTTAGAAGCTCTACTACTTCCTTGGGACTTTTGGGTAAATAAATATCCATTTTTCTTTTTAAGACCTGAAGACCATATCTTAAGGGTAAGATGTCTGACATATGGTCAAAATGCAAATGGCTTAAGACTACAAAAGAAATCTGATCTAGGTTTTTAAATTTTAATAGGTTAGATAAAACGCCACTTCCACAATCCATTAAAAAGGCAGAGTTTTCTTTTTCAATAAGATAGCCAGAACAAGCTTGTCCAGCCTCTGGATATGGTCCATTATTTCCTAATACTCTTAACTTCATCATATAACTCCATATACTCTTTAAATACCCTGACACTGGCATCTTTAATGCCTAAAGCATAAGCTCTTTGAGACAAATCCATCAAAGCATCTGGGTTTGAAATCATCTTCTTAATCTTATCATATAGTTTTTGGGCCGTAAAAGTTTCATCATCATATATAATTTCGCAGGCCTTTTTTTCATATATAAATTCTGCATTTCTCTCTTGTGCCCTATCTGGAACAAAGGGAGATGGAATTATAATTGCAGGTTTTCCCATGGCTAAAACCTCACTAATTGAGATTGCTCCCCCTCTAGTAATCATGAGATCCGCCTTTTTATACGTTTTTTCTCTTTCATAGATGTAATCCTTGATTAAAACATTGGGTAAATCCTTAACCAAATCCCTTTTAATGGTAGACATAACCAAATCATAATGTTTTTTACCTGGTGCAAAAATAAGACTAAAATCATCTTTTTTTATAAATTCATTAATCATTTGGGCCACTACCCTATTAATGGTCATAGCACCTTGGCTGCCACCAATAATAACTATATTTTTCAAACCAGAAGATACACTATATGTTTCCATATTTTCAAAGGCAGTATCTATCAAATTACCAGTTACTACTATTTTTTTAGCCCTTTTAAAATGCTCCTTTGTAGATTCATAGGCAGATAATGAAATGTCACTTATTCTACTTAAAAGTCTGTTTGTAATTCCAGGAAAGGTATTTTGCTCATGAATCATAATCTTGCTTTTTTTCAAATATGCAGCTAAAAGAACAGGTCCAGAAACAAAACCTCCTGTACCTATAGAAATATCAGGTTTAAATTGCTTTACAATTTTTCTAGCCTGGAAAAAGCCCTTTATCATAATAAAAAATGTTTTTATGGTGTCAAAAGATAAGGATCTCTTAAAACCCTTTATTTGAATAAACTTAATATCAAAGCCTTCAAGGGGAACCAAGTCCTTTTCTAAACCATCAACCGATCCAACAAAGAGTATTTGTGTATCTTCTTGTTTTTTTCTAATCTCTTTTGCTATTGCCAGGGCTGGGTTCACATGACCTGCTGAACCACCACCAGCTATTAATACTCTCATAAGTCTAACTCCTTGTTCTTAACCCTATACTTAGATATATTCAACAAAATACCAATTTGTCCTAGTAACATAATTAAACTGGTGCCCCCATAACTAAAAAATGGTAGGGTTATTCCAGTATTGGGTATTAGTCCTGTAACAACAGAAATATTCAAGAGCATCTGGATAAAAATTAGAGAACTTATACCGGTTGCTAAGAGAGCTCCAAACAAATCCTCTGCCAAAATTGCAATTCTTATTCCCCTCCACAATAGAAGGCCAAATAGAGCTACTATTATCAAGACCCCTATATATCCTAATTCTTCAGCAATAATTGAAAATATAAAATCATTTTGTGGTTCTGGAATATATAGAAACTTTTGAGTACTCTTTCCCAAGCCTACCCCAAAGAGCCCTCCAGATGCTATGGCATATAGTGACTGTACCACCTGATAACCACCTTCTAATTGGTAGTTAAAGGGGTCCTGCCAAGATACAATACGATCTGACATATATCCATATTTTGCAACTCCCAAAACACCTAAAGCCAAAACAGGTACTACTGTTAATAACAAATACTGAATCTTTGCTCCACCTACATATATTACAACAAAGCCTACTAACACAATAATAATAGCAGCACTTAAATGGGGCTGTAAAAAAATAGTAAGAGCTGAAAGCATAACCGCAGATACACATACTATGTAACCTATTAAGGGTTTATTCTTCTTCTTAAAATCAATTATGATTTTTGCTAAAAATATGATTAATGCAACCTTATATATCTCTGATGGTTGAAATTCAATACCTATATTAATCCACCTTCTAGCATCATTGTATGAAACTGAAATACCTGGTACATAAGTAAGAATTAAAAGAATAAAGGAGCCTCCCAGAATTGGATAAGCCAAGGCCTTATACCACCTGTAATTTGCAAAAGAAGCTAGAAATAAGACAACCAGACCAGCTAAGGTATAAAAGACCTGGTCTTTTACAAAGTAAAACATATCATTGAAGGTGCTTTTAGCATAAGGGCCACCTGCACTAAAAATCATCAGGATACCAAAAGAAGTTAGAACTAGGGCTAACATTAAAAGTATAAAATCTGGCCTGTTTCTTCTTTCAGCTTTCAATTTTTCTCCTTACAAAATCAAATAGGAAATAATTCCACCTAATATAGTAACTCCAGAAAAGACAAGTACAATCTTGTTTTCACTCCATTTTTTTAATTCAAAATGATGATGAATTGGAGCCATTAAAAAGACTCTTTTTTTTGTCCTCTTGTAGTGTAAAACCTGTATAACAGAAGACAATATTTCAATAACATATATAAAGCCTACAATAATAATAATCCAAGGGATTTTCAAGCTAATGGATACAGAGCTTACCGCCGCTCCCAAAGCTAAAGAGCCTGTATCTCCCATAAGTAACTTTGCTGGATGAAGATTAAATATTAAGTAACCAATTAGGGCTGCTACAATAATAAAAGAATGATTAGTAAATGATGAATCTTTAAAAATAAAAAATGAAGCTAGTCCAAAAAATATAAATACAAAGGCAGTAACAGATCCACAAAGTCCATCTACCCCATCTGTAAAGTTAACTGCATTTATAAGGGCGTTGTAAAAAAGCATAATAAAGATAACATAAAGCCAAGGGGGTATTGTAAAAACTTGGCTTGCTCTTGTAAAAGGAACGACTATATTACTAGATAACTCAGTAAAATAGGCTATATAAATACCATAAACTAAAGATATTAGGACAAAAAATCCTGTTTTAAACCAAGGCTTTAAACCGTCTTTGTTTTTTCTCTTAATCTTCAAATAGTCGTCAAAAAATCCAACTAAAGAAGAAAAGAATATTAAAAGTATAGAAGCTACAATTAAAGGATTATTTATATCTGTTATTAAACTAAAGAGAATTATTGGAATTATAAAAATAATGCCACCCATTGTAGGGGTACCAGTCTTTTTAAGATGCTCTTTAGGACCATCATCTCTTACAATTTGACCTATTTTAAACTTGGTTAAAAGAGGAATAAATATTTTTCCCAAAATAAAGGTTAATAAAAATGTTAGGGCCAAAATCTTCAACATACTATTATTCTTTCCATCCTTCCAATATTCTTTCCATTTGAGCTCCTCTTGAGCCTTTTATTAATATAACATCAAAAGGTATTAGAAGCTTGTGTAAAGCTTGCTTAGCTTCTTCTATATTAGAAAAAACTAAGACCTTACTTTGGTCCATTCCAGCTTCTAGAGCCCCTTCTTTGTAAAAATCAGCATTATTACCTACAGCTAAAAGTAAGTCAATACTCTTTTTCTTTAAGTATGCTCCTACCTTTTTGTGATAATCCTTTTCAAAGCTTCCTAGCTCTAACATATCTCCCAATACAGCTATTTTTCTTTGCTTGTAGTTGGCTAAAATATCAATTGAAGCTTTCATTGAGTCATAATTAGCATTGTAGGCATCATTAATAACTATATTATCGCCAATTTTACAAATTTGACTTCTCATATGATATCCTTCAAACTTTTCTATAGCATCAATAGCTTTTTTAAGGTCTAAATCTAATATCTTCACCAATGCTAATCCATTTAGAGCATTGTAGACATTGTGTATTCCTGGTAAGGCTAAGGTAATGTCAAAACCTTCATATTTAAAAGAATAGGTCATATCTTCATTTAAGACTAAATCTCTTGCCATAACATGAGCCCTTTTTGACTTGATACCAACTCTTACTATTTTTATATTCTTATTCTCATCAATGTCTTCTTCTTCAATCGAAGAAAGAAAAGCATCGTCATCATTTAAGATTAAGAAGCCATCTTTTTTAATACCTTCAATGATTTCCTTTTTTGCTAGAAATATTTCTTGTATGCTTCCCAGTTTACCAATATGTCCACTACCAATATTAGTAATAATCCCAATATCAGGCTCAACCAATCTTGAGAGTTGACTTATCTCTTGTCTCATATTCATTCCCATTTCCACTACCCCAGCTTTCGTTGCTTTAGTAAAGGAAAATATGGTTAAAGGAACTCCAGTTTGGTTATTTAAATTACCTAAGGTATAAGAAACATTATATTTAGTTTGTAGTACACTTTTTACATATTCTTTAGTAGTAGTTTTCCCATTAGAACCTGTTATTCCTACTATGGGAATGTCAAACTTCTTTCTATAGTACCTAGCTAGGTCTGTTAAGGCTTGTCTTGTATCTTCTACATAGATAATTGGATTATTTGCACCTAAATCTAAAGACTTATTAGAAGATACAGCAGCTAGAGCTCCTTTTTCAAAGGCCTTCTTTATAAAATCATGGCCATCAAAATTATCTCCAATAATTGCAAAGTAAATAAAGCCCTCTTTTATGGTTCTACTATCTATTGATACTCCTTTTATCCAAGGATTCTCATCATTAAGATATTCATTTTCCAATAATTCAAATGTTTCTTTTAGATTCAAAATCATTTTATTTTTTCCAAAGCCTCTTTCACAATTTCTCTTTCATCATAGTTGATCTTTTCCCCACCAACGTCCATATAGGTCTCATGGCCTTTACCTGCTAGTATTAGGATATCATCTTTTTTAGCTATAGAAAGCCCATGATAAATAGCCTGGGTCCTGTCCGTAATTCTGATATATTGGCCCTTTGTCTTTTTTATTCCCTCTTCAATCATGGCAATGATATTATCTGGATCTTCTGTTCTAGAATTATCCGATGTAATAATGGTAAAATCTGCATTTAATCCAGATATCTCTCCCATTAAGGGCCTCATATATTTGTCTCTATCTCCTCCACAGCCAAAAAGACATATTACCCTTCCCTTATTATGGGTTTCTTTTACTGCTACTAAAAGCTTTTCAAGGCTATCAGGTGTATGGGCATAGTCTATCATAAGAGTAAAATCTCTCTTAGTTTCCACTTTTTCACATCTTCCCTTAACTTGAACCACCCTAAGAGCTTCTTTTATATATTCAATATCAATATTATTTATTAAAGCAAGACTTGCTGCAAAAAGAGCGTTGTATACATTAAAAAGACCTGGCATATCCACTTCAATTTCAAAGTCTTGACCTAAGCCTACATATCTAAAGGTGCTTTTATGGTTTTCCGATTTAATATCAGATGCATATATATCAGCCTTTGAATCTAGACCTATAGTATGGATTTTCCTCTCACTTTTAAAATTATCTTCCTTTATAAACTCTTCAAGAGCTTTCATTACTAAGTCATCATCCCTGTTAACAAAAACAAGAGGACTTTTTTGGAATATCATTTTTTTAGACTGATAGTAATCATCAAAGGTGGGATGTTCTCTTGGTGTAATATGGGCTTGTGTTAAGTTGGTGTATAAGACAGCTGAAAAATCCAAGCCATATACCCTATCTTGCTTAAGAGCAATTGAAGAAACTTCCATTACACAAGTTTTCACGCCTGCATTTTTAAAGTCTAAGAATAATTTTTGCAAATCATAAGAAGCAGGTGTTGTTGCAGATAAGTCTTTGGTTTTATCCCCATAAACGGCTCCCATGGTTCCTATAATGGCAGTTGCTTTACTTGCCTTGTCAAAAATCTCTTTAATCATGTAGCTAATGGTAGACTTTCCTTTTGTACCTGTAATACCTATTAAGTTTAAACTAGCTGAGGGATTTTCAAAAAACACACTTGAAGCCTGAGCCAAAAATCTCCTAGCATGAAAAACCTCAATAATAGTTAAATTTGGATACAAATCAATATACTTATCAAAATCTTTACTTACAACAAGAGCTCTAGCTCCTTTTTCTACCGCCAGACCTATATACTTATGTCCATCTTGGTCCACCCCATCAATAGCTATAAAAAGGTGATTCTTATCTGTTTTTCTAGAATCATAACTAATATCTTCTATTTGAAAATTCTGGTTTCCATAAAGATTTTTGTATTCACATGTTTTTAAAAGATCTTTAATTCTAATCATTTACTAACCATACCCCTAACTATACAATAGTGATTTATTAATCCAAATAATCTGTATATCTAAATGTTATTTTAACAATTGTTCCCTTTTCAACAAGACTACCTGCTGGATATTCCACATCTACACAAATTCCATTTCCATCATCTTGTACATTTAATCCTAAGTCTCTCAAGGTCTTTATAACATAATCCTTGTCTTTTCCTATTAAATAAGGCATTTGTATGGTCTTTTTACTGTCTGGCACATAAGTATACAAGACAACATGACTATCTGAGGATAATATGTCTCCACTTACAGGAAATTGATACATTACTGTTGTATCCTCTTTTGATACATTTCCTTCTATTTCATAGGTAAGTCCAAGAGACTTTAGCTTTTCAGCTGCCTTTTTAATATTATACCCTGTAAGAGAAGGTATTGTAATTTTTGCCTTTTGCTTTGATTCACTACTTTGTCTTACTCCCAATTCTTCTAAGGCTCTTTGAAATACAATTTTTGCATAGGGTGCAGCTACCTGGCTTCCATAATAGGATTCACCTTGGGGATTAAAAACTATGAAAAGCACTGTTATAGCTGGATTGTCAGCTGGTGCAAACCCTATAAAAGAAGAAACATATACATCATCTATGGTTGTTTCACTGGTACCGGTCTTTCCAGCAATTTTATAGCCTTCTACATAGGCATTCTTTCCTCCACCTTCAGAAACGACTCCTTCTAAGACCTCTCTAAGTTGGTCTGAGCTTTCTTTGGAAATAACTTGTCTTAATTCAGTGGGCTCAAACTCCATAATAGTATTATTATTCTGGTCAGTAATCTTTTCAATCAGATAGGGCTTTTTAAGATATCCCCCATTGGCTATTGCATTATATGCACTTACCATTTGCATGGGAGTAACTTGGAATCTTTGACCAAAAGAAGCAACAGACATATCTAACTTAGTTGGATTTTCATGAAAAATACTTTCACCTTCACCATAAAGCTCAATTCCTGAACTATTTCTAAAACCAAAGTTTCTAATATAGTCATAAAATATGTCTACCCCAATTAAATGGGATATTTTTACAAAGACTGGATTACAAGAGTTGTATATAGCTTGTAAGAAGGTTTCTTCACCGTGAGGATACTCCTTTGACCAACAATGTATTGTTGCACCAGATACTGTCACTGGAAAGTCTGTTACTAGGGTATCTAGAGTAATCTTACTCTCTTCTAAGGCTATTGCTGTGGTTATAGCCTTAAAGGTAGAGCCTGGTTCATAGGTATCCATAAGGGCCTTGTTTCTCCATACTGTGCTGTATAAAAGGTCCACATCAGAAGCTCTCATACCGGTCCAACCTTCAATGTTGTAGCCTTCAGGGAGGGCTCTTGGGTCATTTAAATCAAAACCAGGTTCTGATACCATAGCCAAAACTTTTCCACTTTTACTATCAGAAACAATACAGACAGCCCCATCTTGTGATTTATTATCTACAATTGCCATATTAACTACTTCTTCAGCAATTTTTTGAATATCTATGTTGATTGTTGTTACCACGTTATAGCCGTCAGTTGCTTCAATTTTACCTTGTTCAGAAAAAGGCAATTGGGTACCTTTAACATCCAAATCACTTAAAATCTTGCCATCAATGCCCCTTAAATAGGAGTCTGCAGCTAGTTCTAAGCCTAAGAGGCCTTGATTGTCATCTCCAGCAAAACCTATGACATGGGCACACATGTCGCCATAGGGGTAATAGCGCTTTGTATCTTTTTGAATATATATGCCATCAATCTTAAACTCATCAAGATACTCTTTTACTTCTTGGCTCAATTCTTTTTCTACTTTAAAAGCAATTTGCTGGTATTGGGTTTTGTTATCTAGTTTTTTTAAGAGACTATCATAATCTAAATCTAAAATTTCACTTAATCTTTTTGTGACTTCAGCTACGGTTACATTGGTATTAGTTCCTAATATGGCGGGACTAGCAGTAATAGTATCCACACTTATGGATATTGCTAAGGGATTTCCTAGACTATCATAGATATTTCCCCTTTGAGCCTTAATGGTTCTATCCCTATTTTGCATTTCACTAGCCATTACCCTTAATTCTTTTGCCCAAAGTAATTGAACATAACCAGTATAGCCTGCTACAACCATAGCAAAGATGATAAAAAAGCTGGTTAATACTAACAATCTTTTTCTTGCAAGATTATTATTTATATTATCCTTTTCACTTTTCAATCTGTCTTCTTTCTTCTCTTTTTTCTTCATGTTTATCATAATCACTATATTATATTAGAAAATCTTAAAATCCTTGAACATAATTTTTATAGAATCAAAAGTATTTTGAATTATATCTAAAACCCTTAGGTACTTAGACCTTAGATCCTCTGTTTCATTAGCAACATATTTATCCTCTATATCCACATTAATATATATAATCTGGTCTTTATGGGGCTTCGCCATATTAAGCCTGTTAGTAGCAATATCATTAATTTTTGTAATATTTAATTGTTTGTCTAACTTAGCAGATAGGTATGAGTTATCAGCCTTAATATCATTTAACTTATTGGTCATCATATTTATGTCATAATTCTTGTTTATCATATCTACATATCTAAAGATGATTAAAAATAAGGCCGTGAATACAAACAAGAGTATTATCACGGCTTTGAAATAGTAGAAAACATTATATACTTTTCCTTCAGTCTTTTTGTTTTCTTTCTTATTACCTTTAGTTACTTCTTCTTTTCTAATCTTTCCCATTAAAATCCACTTCTTCAAACAATCTTATATGTATATTTTATAACTATGTACAGTTTATTTATGTAGCTATATATAGTTTATTGTATATAGGTAAATATACTTTTTGTATATTGTTAATTATAGCAAAATATCTTATCTTCTATAAATTAGAAGTATATTAAAAAAATTATTTTCCCGAAACCTCTTTATACTTACGTATACTTTTTCATTTCATAAGGAAGAAAAAAGCCCTAGATAGATTTTTGCCGGTTATAAAAGGGGGAATTTTTTATAACCGGCTGTCTTCTAGTGTTTTCTTTAGTGTTTTAATCTTTCTTTAGTGTTTTCCATTACATGTAGTAAGAATGTGTCATGCCTTTGTCATATAAAATGACCTTTTGTAATGTTTTATCTTTAGTTTATATTTTTTCCAAAACTCTAAGTTTTGAGCTTCTGGCACGATAATTCCTTTCCATCTCTTCTTCATTGGGAAGAAGTGGCTTTCTTAGGACTAATTTATGTTCTGCAACCTTTCCACATACACATACAGGAAAAGAAGGAGGACATGTACAAGGGTTAACCAGTTCATTAAATATATTCTTAACTATTCTGTCTTCCAAGGAATGAAAGGTCAAAACCACTAATCTTCCATTTTTATTTAGTGCTTTTGCCGCCTTTGGTAAGGCTTCTTTCAAAACCTCCAGCTCCTGATTAACCTCTATCCTAATAGCTTGAAAGGATTTTCTGGCAGGATGTTTGCCCCGAAATTTTTCTTTAGCAGGATATGCTTGCTTAATAATCTCTGCTAATTCTAAAGTGGTGGTAATGGGCCTATCTTTTCTTTTGTGCACTATAGCATCTGCTATTCTTCTTGAGTGTTTTTCTTCTCCGTATTCAAATAGAATTCGAGCTAAATCTTCTTTTGTATACCTATTGACTATGTCATAGGCGCTTTTATCTTTGGTATTATCCATTCTCATGTCTAAAGGTCCATCATGATGGTAGGAAAATCCTCGATCTTTAGTATCTAATTGATAAGAAGATACTCCTAAATCCATCAATATCCCATCCACTCCCTTGGGACAATTATCTTCTATTATTTTGTCAATGTTCACAAAGTTATCATTTACAACCTTGAATTGAGCTTTTCCTTTGTACTTTGTTAGCTTATCTTTAGTAACAGTACAGGCTTCTAAGTCTTGGTCACAGGCGACTAAGAGCCCATCTTCATTTAATCTTTTGTATATTCTTAGTGAGTGTCCGCCACCTCCGGCAGTACAGTCTACATAAATTCCGCTTTTGTCAATATTCAAATATTTTATACATTCCTCGGCCATTACCGATTCATGTGAATATTCATTCATTATAATGCTGCTATCTCTTCAAGTAAGGCTGCTACGTTGTCTGCATTTTCTTGAGACTCTTCAATTGTTGTAGTTTCAGGTATATAGTGTTCATAAGCTTGTTTATTCCACAATTCTACCCGATTACCCAATCCAAGAAGTACAACCTCTTTTTCAATCTTTGCAAAATTTCTAAGTTCAATAGGGATAAGGACCCTGTTTTGGTTATCTAATTCTGTATCTTTTCCACTGGCAGATAGTTGTCTTACAAATGGAGCTTTACTTCTATCTTTAGCTGCTATTTTTGCACCAGCTTCAATAATGTTTTCCCAATCAGATCTTGTGTATAAATAAAGGATGTTTAGCGTTGTGTCTGAGCTTTTAGCAATTACGAATTTTTCACCTAAGATTTCTCTCATAGATACTGGAAGTATTACTCTCCCCTTGTCATCCACTCGATGCGTAAATTCTCCATACATTGCCATCTTATGCCTCACACTTACTTGCCATTATGTCACCACTTTGTCACCACTTGATTATATTTTACAGCCACCTCAAGCCCATGTCAATAGGTTTTCCTTAAATATTTTGCAAAAATTCCTAAAAACACTAAAAAAAACACCAATAAAGGTGTCTTGTTTACCACTTGACTAAAAATAGCAATTTATGTTCTTTTTACTTGATCTCTTCTTATAGAAGCAGATATAACAATGCCTATCATGGCAAAGCTTCCCAATAGATTTGTCCCCCCAGCTGAGATAAAAGGTAAAGGAATTCCAGTCACTGGCATTAGACCTATATTCATTCCTATATTTTCAATAAAGTGAAAGGCTAAAATTGCTGTTATACCTATAACTGTATACTGACCATAGTAGCTAGCACACTTAGAAGCTATATGTATTCCCTTTAAAACTAGAGCCAAACCTAGTATTACAATTACAAGACAACCAATAAAACCTAGCTCTTCCCCTATAGCTGAAAAAATGAAGTCTGATTCTCTAACAGGTATACCTCCCCCTTGGGTTTGTATCCCGTTATACAGACCTGAACCTCTTAAGCCTCCACTTCCAAGAGCAATTATGGATTTACTCATCTGATAACCAGCACCTTCTGGGTCATAGTTGGGATTTAGAAAGACCCTTATCCTATTTCTTCTCCATTCAGATAGAAACACCCAAATAATTGGCAAGGATATAGCAAAACCTACTATAGATACGATTATGTACCTATACTTAATCCCATATACAAATATAATAACCATTAAAGCAAAAGCAAAAACAATAGCAGTTCCCATATCTGATTGTAATAAAATTAAAAATATGGGAAGAGTGCTTGATATTCCTGTTATTAGTAAACGCTTAAAGGAAAACTCTTCTTTTAGTAGTTCAAATTGGGCAGGAACAAACATCATATAGGCCACTTTCATAAGCTCTGAAGGCTGAAAGCTAAACCTATTAAAAAGAATAATCCAGCTATTTGAACCTATATTAGGGTCATCTCTTCCATAACCAAAAGGAATTACATATATTAGCATTAAGATTCCAATAGCATAAAAAAGAACCCCCCAATATCTAAAAAAGGAATAGTCTAAGATAGATAAGACTAAACAAACAATCACACCTAGAGCAACTACAAAAATCTGGGTTTTTACAATGCTAGGTCCTGAATTCATAGTATTTACTACACTGGGTAAGACATAAAGGCCTATGCCCGCTAGGGACAAGGCCAAGCCAAAAAAGATATAATCAAACTTTGCAAAAAATGCTTTGATACTTATTTTGTTAAACATTTAATCTTTTCCTCAGCCTAATTATAATACAGGTCCTACCCTTACTCAACCAATTCAACTTCTGATCTTAGCCTCAAGTTTATCTTCCAGGTTTTTGATAATATTATCAATGGCCTTGTTAACTTCCTCTTCTTGTAAGGTTTTTTCTAAGGATCTAAAGGTTAATGAATAGGATAAACTCTTATAACCTTTTTCTATCTGTGAACCAGTATACATATCAAACAAGTTAATACTTTCTAAAATTCCCAAGGAAGACTCTAGAGCTATATTTGTTATTTCTAAAGAGCTAATATCTTTTTTTACCACTAAAGATAAATCTCTTTGAGAGTGTGGAAATCTAGGAAGGGCCACAAATTTTTTATCAAAGCTAGTATTTTTAACTAAAGCTTCAACTTCTAAGGTCAAAGCATAGGAATCTTTAGGGCTGTCAAAGGCATCACTAACTTCATATTTAACCTGGCCTATTTCTCCCACTTTGTCTTTTCCAATAAAGATATCTGCACATCTTCCAAGATGATAAAGAGGATTTTCCTTATTGGTCCTAAACTCATAATCACTAATATTTAAAGCATCAAATAGATTTTCACTAATTCCCTTAAGAACATAAAAATCAAAGTCTCCATAGGCCCCTATAACAAGGGTTTCAATTTCAAGATCCTCTTTATCAGATTCTTTTTTGGGATGATAGGTCTTTGCCATCTCAAAAAATCTTCCCTTCTCTACATTTCTATTAAAGTTATGGGATATAACCTTTAGCATTGAAGGTAAGGTTGTGGTTCTCATAACTGAAAAATCTTCTCCAAGAGGATTCTTAATGGTCAAGTAGTTTCTCAATTCACTATCATTAGATAGACCTAATCTATCATATACTTTAGGGCTTATAAATGAGTAGGTCATTATTTCACTAAGCCCTGAGGCTACCATAACCTTTCTAATTTCGCTTCTTACCATTTGCCTATGACTTAAACGGCCTTGAGTTACAGATTTACCTAGGTTTAAAGAAGGAACAATGTTGTTATAGTCATAAAATCTAGCAACCTCTTCTGCTAAATCAGCCATAATCCTTACATCACCCCTATAACTTGGTATAGTAACAAGATTATTGCTATCTACTTTAAATCCAGCAGCACTTAAAAGTTCTACCATTTTTTCTTCACTTATTTGAGTTCCTAAAAGCCTATTAATAGCTTGATAATCAAATTCTATTTCTCTAATTTCAGGCAAGTCTTGTTTAACATCAATAACTCCCTTTACCACCTTACCTGCTCCTAAAAGCTCTACTAACTCACAAGCCCTATTTATGGCATCCAAGGCATTATAGGGGTCTAAACCCTTTTCAAACAAGCCAGAAGAATCAGTTCTCATACCCAATTTTTTAGCAGTAAGCCTGACACTGGTGGAATTAAAGTTAGCAGACTCAAAAAGCACAGTCTTAGTTGATTGCTTAACTTCACTGTTCATTGCTCCCATAACCCCAGCTACCGCAACAGTTTTATTCTTATCTGCAATAACCAACATAGAAGAATCTAGTGCTCTTTCCTTTTCATCTATTGTAACAACCTTTTCATTTTCAAAAGCTCTTCTAACATTGATATGAGCACCTTCTAAATAATTTAAATCAAAGGCATGCATGGGTTGGCCCATTTCTAAAAGCACATAATTAGTTATATCTACTATATTATTAATTGGCCTAATACCTGAATTTCTAAGTCTTTCTCTCATCCAATCTGGAGAAGGCTGTATTAAAACATCTGTTATTATTCTTCCACAATATCTAGGACAAAGGTCAAAGTCAGAAATTTCCACACTGGCATAGTCCTCTACTTTTTTTGCACCTTCTTTTTTTAATGAATATTCAGCTTTCTTTATTGGAGATCTTAAGACTCCAGAGGCTTCATTTATAATACCTCTTACAGAATAGCAGTCTGGCCTATTTGGTGTTATTTCAAACTCAATAACATAGTCATCCAGCCCAGCATATTCTCTAATGTCTTTACCTAATGAAGTATCAGGTTCTAAAACCCATATTCCATTTTTACTAGCATCTGGGTAGTCATTGCTTGTTAAGTCCAGTTCATCTATAGAACACAGCATTCCTTCAGACATAACACCTCTTAGTTTACTCTTTTTAATATTCAGCCCTTTAGGCAATCTGGCTCCATCAAGAGCCACTGGAACAACTTGTCCTTGTTCAACATTAGGAGCACCGGTTACTATTTGGACAGTCTTGTCCCCTACATCAACTTGGGCAATCAAAAGATGGTCTGAATCTTCATGTTTTTTTAAGCTTGTGATTTTTCCAGTAACAACACCTTCAATGTTTTCACCCAAATAGTTAAAGCCTTCTACCTTGGTTCCACTTAAGGTCATAATCTCACAAAATTCCCTTATATCAACATCAATATCTACAAATTCTTTTATCCATTTAAATGGGACTTTCATGTTTCCTCCTAAAATTGAGACAAAAATCTCATATCATTTTCATATAATAGTCTTAAATCATTTATTCCGTAAACTGCCATAGCTGTTCTTTCAACTCCTAGACCAAAGGCAAATCCACTGTATACCTCTGGTTCTATGCCACAGTTTCTTAAAACATTAGGATGAACCATACCAGCCCCTAATATTTCAACAAAACCTTCATTTTTGCATACTGAACAACCCACCCCTTTACATACCCAGCAAGAAACATCCACCTCTGCACTAGGTTCTGTAAATGGAAAGTAATGGGGTCTAAGACGAATCTCAGTATCCTCTCCAAAAAGCTCTTTAGCAAATAACTTTAAGGTAGCTACTAGATTAGCCATAGTAATCCCCTCATCCACTACTAATACTTCGATCTGATGAAAGACTGGTGAGTGGGTAGCATCCACAGCATCTGACCTATATACTCTTCCAGGACATATTATTCTAATGGGGGGTTTTGATCTTTCCATAACCCTAGCTTGTACTGGAGATGTCTGGGTCCGGAGCAACTTTTCAGCATTAAAGTAGAAGGTATCTTGTTCATCCTTAGAAGGATGACCTTCAGGTGTATTTAATTGGTCGAAATTGTAATGAACAGTTTCTATCTCTGGACCTTCTTCTATGGTGTATCCTAGTCCCAAAAAGACATTTTGAATTCTTTCAATTATTGAGGTAAAAGGATGAAGATGACCTAATTTAGTTCTTTTCCCTGGCATAGTTACATCCAAGGTCTCTTCTTCAATCTTTTCATTGAGTAAAACTTTTTCAATTCTATCTTTAGCATCTTCTAACATAGACTCAATGCTTTCTCTGGCTTCATTGGCAGCCTTTCCTGCCAGGGGCCTTTCTTCTGGTGACAAAGAGGACATACCTCTAAGCACTTGGGTGATTTCTCCCTTTTTACCCAAGTATTTAATCCTAAGGTCTTCTAGGTCCTTAAGATTTTTGGCTACTTCCACCTCATCTTTTGCTCTTTTAATTAGATCATCCAATTGCAACATAATATTCCTCCAAAATAAAAGCTTTCATCCCAATAGGGTGAAAGCTGATTCAAACCATGAGACTACACATCAAACAATGTAAGGAACTTTTAACGGTATTCTTCCGATTCAAACTACTATTAGTTCATCTGAACTACTCCAAAAGGAACTTCGCTTATCTTCTCTTTTACAATACTTCCAGCCAAGGTATTGTTTCTCTAATAAAAGTCCAATAAGTTACTTTCTTTCTTCACAGTATTTATATAAGTTTATCATATTTTTGATAACATGCAATATTAATTGCTTTAACTACTCAATTGGTATCAACTTTCCAAAAACTACAAATCTTGCATTGGAAAAGTCATAAGCGCAGGTACTAAGAGCCATAACCTGGTCATTTGGTTCAATCTTTACTGAGCTTGTAAAGGTAGATAATGAATACAAAGAGTCTATGTAGTCCAAAAAGTCTAAATCATCTAAAAAATCAAATCTAATAAACTCATATTTACCATCAGCTAAAAAGCCACTAAATAGCTCTATTACAAAATCACCTCTAGGTGTTATTAAATAAATACGGGGGTGTTTCTCATAAAAGTCTTGAGACTTGTATTTCATAAGTTGGGCAAACATTGTACCATTTTTCATATTATGCCCATATATTACTGCTGCCTTATCAGAAAAATCCTCACTATTTCGAAAATCCAAGAATATTGACCCTGAACTATTTGTCTCTTTTGTAAAAAGACGGTCTAGATAATAGTAGTTATCCTCTCCTTTTACAAGAGGATAATCTATCACTCCATCTTCAGAGCATATCCAAGCTACAACCTGAGGATTTATTTCTTTTAACAAATCAAAATCAATCTTTGGTATTTTAAAGGGTTTGGCCTCTACGAAAGGATCTTCTTTTAAATCAGGAACTTCTTCCTTCTTGCTATTATCCTCAGTATTAATGTCTTTTTCACTATCTTGATTCTTGTCTTCATCTGGCAAAGAGACTTGTGGATTATCTAATACAACTTGGCTTCTAATGCTTTTATACAAATCGTCAGCAATTAGATATTGCTTCTTATCAAAATGGAATAAAAGTGCAAAAATAATAAAAGCTATGGCCAAAATAACCATAATTACTATAAGAACAATATTAATTTTCTTTCTACTACTCAATATTTTCAACATCCCACTTATAACTTAATAATCTGTATTTATAACAACCATATAATTGATAAAATCTCCAGTGCTTTTTAAGGCACTGGAGTTTTTAGCTTATCTAAATCCTCTTCTTTTATTGTTATAGAAGAATATGAAAGCGAATATTACTAATAAGGAACCTGAGGCAATAAGACCTATGGTATAAAGGGTTTTTTGACTTAAGTCAGCAGTTTGTGGAATGCCACTTCTAGTATTTATGAACTCGCATACAAGCTCTTCATCCTCAATAATTCCAACGCTATTAATTTTTTGAGTTATATAACCTTCTTTTCCATCTTCTTTTTCTACAATTTCATATTCTGTGTCATAAGGCAAGCCCTCAATGGTTATGAATTCATTGTGTTTAAGTTTTACTGATTGACCACTTACTATTGTTCCAGATTTACTACCTGAATATGAATACTCCTTAGAATCTGAGAATGTAATAATAAAGGTAAAGTCTCGGTTTGTTTCACCAAATTCTCCTTTTACAGTCTTTTTAAGGGTTAGATTTCCTTTATCTTCCTTTTCTGCTAAATCAAATATGTAGTGAGTATTTATGAAATCTGCACTTATTACCTCTCCATCTTCAATAACTCCAACAGCGTTTTCACTTTCAACAGTATAGTTTATACCAGCATAATCGTCCTCTATAACCTGATATTTTGTGCCTGCAGGTATCCCTTCGATTAATATACTTTGACCATGAGAAAGTCCTATTCTGTCGCCACTTCTTATGTTTCCATCAGCTACCCCACTTCCTATATAACTATAGGTCTCATCATTATCAAAGAGTATGGTAAACATAAATTCATAGTCTGGGTCTGCTTCTTCACCTTTTACTGTCTTAGTAATATTAAGGCTTCCAAAATTCTTTCCAATTGGTTTTGCAAACACATCTTTTGTATTTTCAAAAGCAGCAGTTACCGTGGTATCCGCAATTATTTTGCCTGTATCTCCAGTCATGCTTGTAACGTATCCAGCTGCAGAGTAATCATCTTCTGTTACTGAATATGAAATACCTACTGGCAGACCTAATATAGTTATGCTTTGTCCATGGGCAAGACTTATCTTATCACCACTACTTATTTTACCTCCACTTACGCCAACACCTGTGTAATAGTATGGTGTTGGTGAATCAAAGGTAATAGTGAAGTCAAATTTCTTGTTCTTATCAGCTGTAGCTCCTAAGGTAGTCTTTGTAACACTTAGGTTTCCATTTATACCACCAAGATATATATTGTTAGTATTTGTAAATGCAGCAGTCTTAACTTCACCTGCTACAATATTTCCACTTGCTTCAGTAGAAGTTGTAACATATCCTAGCCAGCTATAGTTTGTTTCAATGACCTCATAACTAGTATTGTGAATTACTCTATAAATTGTAAAAGTCTGACCATGAGATAAATATATCTTATCACCACTGGTAATTGTTCCAGTATTACCTTGTGAATCTTCCCAGTCATAGGGGCCTGGAGTGCTCAAATTAACTGCAAATTCAAACATCATGGTTTTACTACCTGATATACCACCAACAGTTTTTGATATGACCAAATCTCCTGAGTATAGGTTTGCAAATGCAGCAGTGGAAACCAAGCCAGTTGCAATTACACCAGTTTCATCGATACTAGATGTAACATATCCTTCAATGAAATAATCATCCTCTGTTACTTTATAGGTAGTGCCACTAGGAAGTTCTTTAATTAAAGCCTTTTGTCCATGGGCCAAGTGGAAGCTTCCTCCACTTGCTATTTGTCCAGCATATACACCATCAATATAGTAGTCATACAAGAAGTTTGCACCCACAAAATCTACAGTAAACTTAAATAGCTTTGCAGACACACCTATTACTGTTTTAGTTACTTCTAAATCACCTATGTTTCTTGTATTAGTAAATCTAGCTTCTGATGTATTAGCTAAAGATATTGTTCCTACATCATCTACCCTTGTTGTAAAATAGCCATCCATTACGTAATCATTCTCAATAATGGTATAACCAAGACCAGCAGGTAGATCTTCAAAAAGGATACTCTCTCCATGAGCTAAATCAATAGTTGTTCCACTAGCAAGAACACCATCAGCTACCCCACTTCCTTTGTATGGATAAGTTTTTCCATCACTAAAGGTAATGGTAAAGGTAAATTTCTTAGTTAAGTCGCCTCCGTTACCAGCAACAAATTTTTCAAGTTTCAAATATCCTATGGCTTTATTGGTAAACAAGAAGTAATCTTTTGTATTGATATCAATTTCACCAGTTCTTGTTGCTGCATCTACTAGATATCCTCTAGCATAACTATCTGTCTCAGTAATACTGTACTTAGTACCTGGAGGTAATTCTCTGATGTTTATAACATCTCCATGTTTAAGCTCTACAGTTGCACTACCTAAAGCATCCAAAGTTATGGACTTGTCAAATACACCTGCATTTAAGTTATACCAATATGTACCAACCAAAGGTACATCCGCTGAATCAGTCATGGTAATTGTAAATTCAAAGTCATCATTGGCATTTGCAAAATTGACATCATCAATAAATTTTTCAAACTCTAAATGTCCTATTGTCTGATTTGTAAAGCTTGCATCAGCTTTTTCACCTAACTTAATAACTCCAGTATCACCAACTACTAGAACTTGTTTATATCCATCTTTGTAGTGATCACTTTCTGTTACGATAAATGAAGCATCACTTGGTAAATGATGAATAACTATATATTGACCATTTTTAAGCTTAATAGTATCTGACTCACCTAGAGCATTAAAGTTTATGTTTCCATTATTAAATAATGTATTGTCATTATTAAATATTTCATAAGCAAAAGTCTTGCTTGCGGCATCCAACATAGTAATTTTAAATTCGAAATCAAAATTATTATCACCTTTTTCTCCTACCAGCTCTTTTCGAATTTCAAGTTTACCTAACATGGTATTTACATACTCAGCTCTATCAGTGATGCCTAAACTAATATTACCAGTAAATACTCTTGTTGTAGGATCAGTGTAATAACCATCAACAAAGTAATCATTCTCAGTTACAGTATATTTAACACCTACAGGTAGATCTCCAAAACGTATACCTTGACCATGTTTCAACACAAATGTTCCAGTGCTTGCTATTGTTCCAGAGGGACCTCCATTTAAGCCAGTATAATCATGAGGAGCTGTATCATCAAAGTCTATTGTAAAGGTAAAAGACTTATTGGGGTCTGATCCAAAACCATCAACTTCTTTTGTGATTTCTAGATAACCAACATCCTTGGTATTTGTAAATGTTTCTACCTTAGCATTAGCTTCATTAGCTTTAACAATAGTTCCTGAAGCTATTAAGCTTGGGCTGGTTATGTAACCATCATTAATATAGTCAGTTTCTGTGATTTTGTATTTTACTCCTGTGGGAAGCTTAGTAATGAGGATACTTTCAGCTCCCTTTAGTTTAAAGGTATCACCGTTACCAATATCAACTGGATTTTTATTACCATCTTTATCATAGTTTTCATACTTGCCAACATGGGGTGTGTCATCTGAATTAAGTAATTCTAAAACAAATTCAAAGTCTTTTGTTAAATCTCCAGCATTACCTGCTACAATCTTTTCTACTTTTAAGTGTCCTACAGTATTGTTTGTAAACAAGAGTTTAGTTGTAGTATTTATATTTATTACACCTGTTTTAGGCGTTAAATCTATTAAGTATCCTCTATTATAGGGGTCTGTTTCAGTAATTGTATATTTGGTCCCTGGTGGTAGATCTATTAGATTGATTACATCATTATGTTTAAGTTCTATAGTATCACTACCGAAAGCATCCAAGGTTATGGAATTATTATATAAACCTCCATTAATGTTATACCAATAGGTACCAGCCAAAGGTACATCCGCTGAATCTGTCATAGTAATTGTAAATTCAAAGATATCATTTACATCTCCATATGCTATATCATCAACAAGCTTTTCAATCTCTAGATGTCCCACAGTCTTGTTCGTAAAGGTTGCAGTCTTTATTTCTCCACGCACAATATTTCCTACATCACCAGTTTTTTCTACCAGTTTATATCCATCATTGTAATGATCAGTTTCCACTACAGTAAATGCTTCACTACAGGGTAGATGGTGAATTATGATGTATTGACCAGCTTTAAGTTTAATACCTTCCAAAATTCCTGCATTATCAAAAGTAATATTCCCACTTGAAACTAAGTCATGATTCGCTTTATGTATATCAAATCCATAAGATTTATTCTCTACACCTGTCATAGTGACCTTAAACTCAAACTCATAATCAATATTACCTTGGTCACCTTCAAGGATTTTTTCAATCTTAAGCTTACCAATGGTACTATTTAAATAGTTAATTTCATCCGTATTACCTAGAGTTATAGAGCCAGTTGTTACCCGTTGGAAAGAAGGACACATATAACCATCTGCGACATAATCATGCTCTTCAATTCTGTAATTTAAAGCTGCTGGTAGATTCGCAAATTCAATTCCTTGTCCATCACTTAGTTCTATAGTACCAGATGTTGTAATAGTACCTGATGGACCACCATTTATACTAGTATAAGCATGAGGTAAAGCATCATCAAATTCTATATCAAATTTGAATTTTTTATTTAAATCTGCAAAAATTCCACTGACTGTTTTTGTTAAAACAAGATGACCAATTGTAGTATTAGTAAAGGTTACAGATTTTTCCACACCTCTTACAATTACATCTTGATGCTCTTTGCTTACAGGATCTACTAAGAAAGCAGTACCATCTACATCGTATTCTTCTACAGTAACAAGCACACCAACATCAACTTCTTCAAGAACAATATGTTGATCACCTTTTAATTCAATAGTTCCTCCACTAGCAATAGTGCCTGTAGTTCCATCACTTTTTGTATATGGATATGTTCCATTATCAGAAAAAATAACTCTGAATTTAAAATCCCTATTGTCGTAACTCAAACCACTAATTTTCTTTTCAAACTTAAAGGTACCAAAAGTACGGTTCACAAAGTCAGCATTTTTCACAACACCCGCACTATCAACATATTCAATTGTTCCATTATGGGTTCCGTTTGAAGGATTAGGTTTGTATCCTTGTGCATAGTAGTCAGTTTCTACGACTGTATATTTAACATTTTTAGGAATTGCTTCAATTAAAGCATATTGTCCATCTTCAAGTTCTATTGTGTTTGCACCAACAGAATTAACTGTATGAGGTCCACCTATTTTCACACCATCACTAGTTCTGTAAATATTATATTCATAAGTTTTAGCAGGCAGTGGGACATCAGTAAAGCTAATTGTGAATGCAAATTTCTTATTTACTTCTCCACCTAGTCCTGTTACTAACTTACTAACTTTTAAATCTCCCACTTCTCTTAAGTTTGCAAATTTTACTGTTTGGTCTAAGTCTTTATTTGTACTACCAGTTGCACTACGAGAAGCTTCATTTTTCGACATATTTGCTGCATCATTAACATCTATACCGCTTACCCTATACCCATCAACAACATAGCTATATTCCACAACAGAATATTTCGCATTAACAGGTAAGTCATAAATCTCAATTTTATCACCTTCTTTAAGCTTGAAGGTTCCTCCATTTGCTATAGTACCATTAGAAGTTGTTGAATCAGCATATGTTATAAGGTAATTAAAAGTACCTGAGATAGGTTGATTTGCAGATGTTCTTAATGAAAAGCTATATGTAAACTCTTTATTTGATTCTGGTCTGTAACTGTCTACATCCAACACTTTAGATATTTCAAGATGACCAACATTTCTAGTATTAGTGTAAGTTGCATGTTTTATTCCATCACCATTTGTCTGCCCTGTTACACTTGCTCCATTACTTGACATTCCAGAGCCTAAGGTAACAATACCAGTCAATTCATAACCCCACAGAGTATAATCTTTTTCTGTCACCTTATATACTGCATCATAGGGAATATCTTTAATTACAATAGACTGATTATTCTCAAGTACAAAAGTATCATTATGCTTTATTATACCTGATGATAAAACAACACTAGTATCTGTTTGAATAATGTCATAATGGAAAAGACCTTCAATTGCTACTATTGGTGCATCTTTTGTTGTCAAACTAAAAGTATACTCAAACTCTTCTAGGATTGATGCATTACCAGGACGATTTCTAACAGTTGCTTTAGATATTTTTATATTACCAACATTTCTCTTGTTACTAAAAGAAGCTTCTTGTACTTGCCCAGAATTAGTATTACCTGTAACAGAGAAGTTATTTATATCTCCAGATATAGAGCCACCGTTTGTTGTAAGGCTATCTAGACTATAGCCCCATATTCTATAGTCAGTCTCAGTAATTGTAAATGTGGCATTCACTGGAATGTTTAAAATAATTATTTTTTGATCTTTTTCAAGTTCAAAAGTGTTTCCTGCTGCATTTCCACTTTCAATAGTCCCGCTACTAACCAAAGAGTTATCACCAGTCTTCCTAATTTCATAAGCATAAATACCTACTAAATGACTCCCTCCGACTCTTAAGTTAACAGTGAACTTGAATTTATTTAGTATATCTATATGTCCATCTTCATTTCTTACTGTCAATTTAGTTATTTCAATATTACCAACATCTCTGTTGTTGTTGAAGTTATCGACTATAGGCCCTCCATTACCTATTACGCCTTCAATAGGGGCAGGTATTGGATCATATCCATTAATTGAATAATTATTTTCTACAAATTTATATTTTGATATAACTGGAATTCCATCTATCTTAATGTTTGCACCAGCTTCTAATCTAAACTTCTCACCACTTTTAATTACACCACCTGCAGGACCAGAGCCTCCACCTGTAATTGTATAATGAAAACTTCCTACAACATCAACAGGGCTTGCTGTATCTGTTTTCAATGTAAAAGTATATTCAAACTCATTTATAGCGCCATTTGTTCCTGCACCATTTCCGCTTATAGTCTTGTTTATAGTAATGCTATCAACTTCTCTTTTGTTCTTATACTGTATTTCTCGTGTTGCAGCAGCTACTTCTCCGCTTACAACACTGCCAACTACAGAATCAGGTGCAGTTATATCCTCTATGTCGTAACCGTATTTTAGATAGTCAATTTCTTCAATCTCATATCTCATGCCCTGCTCAAGACCAAGGATAACTACCCATTGACCTTCTTCAAGTTCAATAATACCACCAGTTGCTATAACACCACCGTGAGCACCACCATAACCTAAATAGTTAAAGACATTAGAAGAGGAGATTATATTTCCACCAGAATCTCTAAAGGTTATTTTAAACCTATGCTTATGATTTACTCCAAAGGATGTTCCTAATCCCATAACTTTTTCAAGTTTAATACTTCCAGGTAGGTTCTTATAGTTTTTAATGTTTATTTGAGGCAAAACTTCAAAATGTTCTCGACCATCAACTTTTGTTCTTACCTCTCCTCCACCCATATATACAACTTCCAAAGTGTGCATTGTAGGATCAGCTACAAAACCAACTGGAGCAGCTGTTTCTTGAAAGTAGTATGTTCCTGGAGGAATAGACATAAATACAATTTCACCACTGGCATTTGTCTGTCCAACTCTATATAGTATATAATTTACACCAACTTTTCTAAAAATTGTAAATTCAGTATCTGGTAGTGGATCTGTCGAAAGTCCATCTTGTTTACGTATTAAAATATTACCATTTTTCTTCATTGTTGCAGATGAATCTGCTTCAAGAATAATATAGTCAACAGGATCTCCACTAAAAGAAATATCATCACCAGAAAGTATAACACTGTTTTGCACCACTCCAGGATCTCCAGTAATGTCAGTAATATATGAAATTCTGTAACCTATATCGTCCTTTGGAACTACAATTGTCAAAATTCTTTGTACAGGGTCGTAGCTTACAACGCCTGGATCATTTGCTACATCTAAACCTTCCGTACTTGTGCCATCTAGATTCAATGCTCTTTCAACAACCTCGATGTTTCCACCAATTATAAGATTTCCAGAGCTATCTCTTCTTAACTCCAAACCAACTGGTATAGTGTCTTCTATTTTAAGATTTGGATGCTGAATATCATAGGGTTGATACTCTACTGTCCATTCAATTACACCATTCCCTTTGTGGGTATAATACTTATCCAATATATTACTCTTGAAATCAACAATGGTTTTTTCTTCGGCACCTTTGGGCCACTTTTCAGCAACTAGGTTAACTTCGTTTGTTATGGAATATTCTCCATTTTTTTCAAAATACTCTTTAATTTTTGCAGCTATAGGTCTTGCTTTTACAAGAATTATATACTTTTTATCAAGTCCTTCAAATTCAAAAGTTGCCTCATTGCCAGCAATTAAAGAGCTCTTTAAAGGAGGGTTTCCAACAGGAGAAGGATACATATTTGTAGCTGTGATTGACGAACCATTACTCACACTACCATCAAAAATGAGAAACTTATCCCCTGATGGAAAATCAACAAATTCCCAATCTACTGGTAAAGTATCTTTAACAGTTACATTTCCTAACTGTTCATTATTCTCATTAACCCGATTTGAAATATCTACCCCGTCTGCATTAACATTAAGAACAAATATCACGGATTTATCTTTATAGTTAAATCCTTTATTTGCATCATTTGTTCTATCATTCTTGTAAATATCTGGAACATCAAAGTCAGTACCATTCTTAACTTCGATCATTTCTTTTTCCAGAATATTGCTAGAATAACTTGTCGCTGCACTTGCATTATCCAAGTAAATGTTATTACCAAACAAGCTTGCAGTATTTTGTATAGTGCTTTGGCCATTGTTTAATATAATATCTGGGTTTGTTATGTATGTATCAAAAGAAAAGGAATATTCCGTATCATTTGTTGTCATTCCTTCAATTACCAACAAATCTCCTACCACATTATTTGAGCTATCTTTAACATCGTGTCTAGTTATTGTTAGCCCAGCTCCTACAAAAGATAGATCCACATATTTTTGATCGAATCTAGGTGTCAATTTGGTCAAATCTATTGGCACTGCATGATCTATTGTCCAACCTGGGTCTAGTGAAGCTCCATGAATTAAAAGATCATAGACTGTTAAGGGCATAGGCATATTAATCTGCTTTTTAGCATCCACAACAAATGACCACTTAATAGTACCTTCAGGCTTTTTTAAACTACTAGTTTTTATAATTGCAGGATATCCGATAGGAACACCAATTGAACCAGAGCCAACACCAGAGTAAGCAAGTCCGTCCCAAGTTATAAAGGCTTCATTATAAAACTCATCAATATGTGTAACATAACTATCGTCATCGACCTTAGCTGTAATTATCAGTCTAATCTGGTCATCTATATCACCAATTACATACTCATTAGAGGGCGGTTGAGCCAGGTCACTTTGTTTGATATATGTTGAGGTTATATCATCCCAATAACCCCATTCTGCGGCTTCCCATGTCAACCCAGCTGCTAGCATGTCTGTAATAATAACGTTTTCTAAAGTCTTTTTTTGCTGATTGGCTGTTATTGTCCATGTTATGGTTCTATTTGTAGGATCATATTCAGCAGCTCCTGGATCATCATTTGTTGTACCAGTCTTTTCAATCCACTTATCTGGAAATAACTTAACCTCAGCAGGATCTTTTGTCATCTCTTTTCCGTCATAAAAAATTGCTGCTTCATTTGGTATTGTTTGCTCTACACTAGCAACGGCATAAAATTTATCGTCAGGTATTCTTGTACTAAAAACAACAGTTTGAGGGCTAATAGTTGAATCTGGAAAAGTATAGGATAAAATATCCCCAGCATACACTGGATCCACATGATTAACAGGTGCCCCATATCCAAATGATCCATCTATGTAATCACCAACACTGCTCAAATCATCCCTAAAAGTAAAACCCTTCAAATCAATTGGAATATTGCTAGGACCAAAAGTTCCTCCAACTTCTATAGACCAGTCTACCTTTTGATTTTTCTTATCTACAGTTCCAGTTTTTGTTATAGTATAATCTGCATTGTCTGCATCAATTATAATTTTAAACTGCTTGTCTAATATTTTTATAATCGTTTCACCAATAGAAACGCTTTTTGAATTAGGATCAAATTCTAGATATCCATTAAAAGCACATTCAACACTTGAGTATCCACCATTAAATACATCATCATCCCCACTAAAAACTATATCTACCAAAGATCCACTTGGATCATTTTTAAACTCAACTGTGCCCACATCAACCCCACTAAAGGTCAAAGGTAAAACACTTCCTCCTAATACAGTAAATGCACTTGAAAGATTGAAATTTGCAGTATCACCTTTTTCAACATAGGTACTAGGATCCGCATTATAATCATCACCTTTAACAGGCACTTTCATACTCATTCGAACTACAATAGGTTTTAAAGAATCTAATTCCCCATTATCATTTATTAGTACCCCATCTTGCCATATTTCCATAACAAGATTTGGCTCAAGTAGACTTGTCACATCTTTAACGGCAAACACTTTATTAGTCAGTGTAATATTTCCAAGTAATATTAACAAAACTAATATCCAACTTGTTATTTGTCTAGAAGACCTTCTAAATTTTATTTTCATCACTAACCCTCATCAGCTTTACTTTTCATAATCAATTCTTAATACATAGGTTTCTATAATTTTATAAAACATAGGGAAAGCTTGCTTGAAATTAAAGGAAAGGTAACTCCTGCAATTTTCCAATATTGGAAATTAATCTGTTAATAATTTCCGTTTTTAGCTATTCATCTTGATTTTTCATTACAGACTTGTAAAAATTAAATCCTTATCGTAAAATGCTATACTAATAGTAAGACTTGATATCAATAAGGAGTTTTTATGCCAGCTGCTTTGCTGTACAACCAATTACTTTCCCTTACAGGGACTACAAAGACAGACTTTGCCCAGTGTATGTATCTTACACCTAGTGCTTTTAGCAAACTGATGAGTGAAGATAAGTTATATACATACAAGGACAAGAGTACCTTTGTTTCAAATTCAGCTGCATATTTTGCTAAGAAAATTTATAGTCCTGGATGCTACTTAAAACTTAAGGAAATTTTTCCCGTGATTTACGACTTTCCTAACATCTTAGAACTTGAAATTTTTATTAGACAAAGTATTGAATATACCTTAAATAAAAGCGCAGTTATAGCAAAATCAAATACATCAGAGTCTTTTTTGACTTTTCTTGGCTACAGAAATATCACAAACATGATATGTATTGTTATGTCAGATTATCTTATGAACTCAAAAATTGATGTACTTGAGTACTACGAAACCTTGCTGTGGTCAAATGAGATTAATACAAAAATCTTTAAAGATATTAAGTTTATGCCTGCATCTTCAAAAGCAAAAATGAAGTCAAATCATATTTTCACCATATCAAGTCTTGAAGCATCCCTTGATTTACAAAATGTATCTTTTTTTGAAAGACTATATGGTATGTTCCATTATTCAGATATGGATTTTTGGATGACAAATAATCCTATTGAGCCAGCCTTTATCCTACTTAAAGGCGAACTTATTATGTATTTATCATGCTTACATGATAATACCCCATGTATGACCATTATTGATGACAAGGCACAGATTACAAGACTTTTTCAATCAATCTTTAATCATAAAATTGAAAAGGTATCTTTCAATAAAAAAGAAGTAATTGACTTGGTTAATAATGATGCTTATACAAGAGAATTTTTTAGTATGCATAGAATCTTGGGCACATTCTCTTTTGTTCCTCTTGGCTACTTAGTAAACAAAGAAGAGCTTGATAAAATGGAAGGCAATCAAATAATGAAAGACATGTTACTTTCTTTAAATGATAGAATTATGAATGATAAAAACATCTTTGCAAGTGCCTCTTTAATTGTAGATTACTTCAAAATTTATGGTAAGCTCCACCTTCCTTTTATTGGAATAATAAATTTTCCTCCAAACAAAAGAAAAGAATATTTGAAAAGATATGACCATTATGTAGAAAATGATGTTCCAGAGAATATTCGTTTTATTCACCTATCAGTTGGACTTACCACCTTTGTTTGTTTTGAGAAAGTAGCACTTGTCTATATGACAAATGAAGAGCAAACTATAGAAAAACTTTATTACCTAAGAACAGATAAGGTTTTTGACATTTTAAACAAAGCAACCCAATATAATATTGCAACTCAATATCTAACTTCCACCTTTTGGAATCAATTGAGTAGTGATAACAATCAATAATCAGAAATAAGATATTTTATAAATTGCAGATAAAATTTTAATAGATAAAACTTGAATAATAATTATTAGACAAGACTAAAAAACAAGGTTTCCCTTGTTTTTATATTTTAATATTTATATTTTCTTTATTTTCACTCTATGTTTTGCTAAACATCTCGCTAATTTTTTATAATTAATCAATTAATAATGTTTATCCCAACAATGATATCAATACTCCAGCAGCAATAGCTGAACCTATAACACCAGCTACATTAGGGCCCATCGCATGCATCAACAGGAACATAGAAGGATTTTCTTCTTGTGCTACCTTCTGAGAAATTCTAGCAGCCATTGGTACAGCAGAAACACCAGCTGAACCGATAAGAGGATTTATTTTCTTCTTGCTGAATAGGTTCATGAACTTTGCAAATAAAACGCCACCAATTGTTCCGAAGATAAAGGCTAAAACGCCAAGGCCTAAAATTTTCAAAGTTTCAGTTTTTAGGAAGTTTTCTGCAGTAGCAGTTGCACCTACTGCTAAACCTAAACAAATGGTAACAATATTGATAAATTCATTTTGTAAGGTTTTAGAAAGTCTTTCAGTAACTCCACTTTCACTGAGCAGATTACCTACCATTAATGAAGCTACAAGAACTGTTGCACTAGGAATTAAAAAGGCAACTACTAATGTAACTAGAATGGGGAAAATTACTTTTTCTGTTTTTGAAACAGGACGCAATTGTTCCATTACGATACTTCTTTCAGCCTTTGTAGTAAGAAGTTTCATAAATGGTGGTTGTATGACTGGCACTAAGGCCATGTATGAATAAGCTGCAACCGCTATTGCACCTAGCAGATGCGGAGCTAATATTGAAGCAGTAAAAATCGCAGTTGGACCGTCAGCTCCTCCAATAATACCAATTGCTCCAGCTTCAGCACCTGTAAAGCCTAAAATCGCGGCTAAAAAGAATGCAGAAAATATTCCAAGTTGTGCAGAAGCTCCCAATAAAAAACTCTTTGGATTTGCAATAAGAGGTCCAAAGTCAGTCATAGCACCAATTCCCATAAATATTAATGGTGGGAAAAGACCAGATTTAATCCCAATATATAGTAAGTCAAGTAGACCACCTTCTTGTAGAACTCTTACATAATCTACCTTATCCATATTTGACCACAATTCAGGATGATAGACATTGGATCCAGGTAGATTTGTTGCTAACATACCAAAAGCGATGGGAACCAAGAGCAAGGGTTCAAACTTCTTAACTATTCCTAAGTACAGCAAAACCAAGGAAACTACAATTAAAATGCCTTGTTGCCATGTTACATTGGAAAATCCTGATTCATTTACTAAATCTTTTAAAATTTCAATTAACATTAATACACCTACCCCTAAACCTTTTCAACTCTTGCTTTTTTGAAACCTACTTGATTCCAAGTATTATTCCAACCTGTACGAACCAAGGGTTTTACAGATATCTTATAGGTATCTTTTAAATCTTCTTGTTCGATATAAGCGTAAACCGAAGCCAATATAGCAGCAACAATCTCTTCTTCATCACTTTCGATTTGGATTTCTGCTAAGACTTTATTTTCTTTTTCAACTTCTACAACTTGAACATCTTTTTTCTTATCTTTCTTATTATTATTTGCCATTATTTTGGAAAATAATATGATAATTCCAGTTAGTAGAAACATTCCTAATACTACAACTATAAATCCTGTAACTGCCTGATTAATAGCTTCTGCCATTACACACCTCCAACTTGCTATCTCGCTAAATATATAACAATTAATATTTCAAGTCAATCAAATAAGCTTAAGAAAGTATAGATAAACCTTAATAGTTAAAAAGAGCTTATTAAATCTCTTTGTATTGAATTTTATTATTATCAAAAGAATAAGTTATGCTTTCATTCATGTAATATCTTTCTATAAAAACTAGCTGATCTTTTTCAAAAATGCAAAAATCTCCATATTTCAAAAGCTCACTATTTGATCTTTTTTCTAAAGCCTTTTTATATATCTCCATTACCTCTTCATTTATCTTATCCCAAGGAAAGGTCTTTCTATTAAAAGGGTCTTTAAGTCCCTCTAGTCCTGCTTCATCTCCATAATAGATACTAACAATTCCAGGCAATAATACTAGAAGATTCAAAATGAAGTCTAGCCTCTTTAAGGCCTTCTCATATTCCTCTTTGTTTAGTTTTACTTTCCCTTGTTTTTTACGAGGATAGCCTTCTAGTTTCCACTGACCACCTAAAAGAGTTAGTATTCTAGATACATCATGGGTTCCTAGCATATTCATTAGAACCTCAAAGACTTCTTTAGGATAATTTTCTTTAATTATCATTATTTGCCTACAAAAGGTTTTTCCGTCAATATGTCCAAGGCTGTAGTCTATGAGGACTTTTCTAAAGGGATAATTCATTACTGAATCTAATTCATAACCAAAAAGATACTCTCTTTTTACTCCATAGCTCTCTTTATTGCTGGCATCTTCCCATACTTCACCAATTAAGATTGATTCAGGGTCAATATCCTTTATCTTCCTTCTAATTGCCTTTATCAAATCATCTGGTAATTCATCAGCAACATCCAAGCGAAAGCCTTTTACACCTAGATCCATCCACATCTCTAATGAATCTAGAATATGTTTTATAAAAGTGGGATTAGTCTCATCTACATTGGGTAAAGTATCTATTCCCCACCAGGATTCATATTTCCCATGAGGCAAAAAGGTATACCAAGACCTATAGGGAGAGTCTTTATGCTTATATGCTCCTAGGCTTTCAAAGGTATTTTTTTTGTTGAAATAAATACTATCGCTTCCTGTATGGGAAAAAACCATATCCAAGATAATATGGATTCCCCTTTTTTTAGCCTTGTCACAAAGCTCCTTTAAATCATCCTTTGTGCCTAAGCTATCATCAATACTCATATAATCTGCTAAATCATATCTGTGATTCGAATAGGCTCTATAAATTGGGTTTAGATAAATAATGCCCACACCTAGACCTTGTATGTAGTCTAGCTTATTTATAATTCCTCTTAAGTTTCCACCAAAAAAATCTGAATTTTCCATGGTTTTACTGGGAAAGTCTCCTTCTATAAAGGGAAGATCATCCCAGTTCTCATGAAAATATCTATCCCAAAAGGGGCTTTTTAGTATTTCTTCTTTGTAAAATCGGTCTGGAAAGATTTGATACATAATCTTACCTTTTGCCCATTTAGGCACAGTAAAATCATCATAAACGGTTATCTGGTAATCTATGGGTGAAATATCATACTTTTTGCCAATGGCTTGGAGTCTGTCAGAATTGTTTCCATAAAAAACCCTATGATAAGGGGTTTCTATTACAAAATGATAGTAAACAAGGCCTGGTTCTTGGGGAACGTTATAGGTGTATTCAAAGGTATAAAAATGACCATCAAGACTTGCTCTTTTCATTTCTATCAATTGCTTATTAAAGCTCATAAAAGCCTTAACATCCACATCACATTCCACATCTAAGCGAAAATTTGCTAAACTAGAGCTTTTTAGGGCACCAAAAGGAGATTTGTATTTTAAATCCTGACTATTGTAAAAAATTTCTAACATTATTTAAGTTTCCAAATATATTTGTTGTAATTTGCAATACTATTATCAGAAGAAAATCTGCCACCATTAGCAATATTTATAACTGCTTTTTCATTCCAAGCATCTCTATCTTCATAAAGGTCCATCATTTTTTGATGAGTATTTTTATAGGATTCAAAATCTCCCATAAGTAAGTAAGTATCGCATTTTTCATTTATTAAGCAGCCTACCAGTGAATCATATATCTCTCTATACAGATTGATTCTCTCACTATTAATGCTGCCATCAATTAGCATATCTAGGGCTCTTTTCAAAACAGGGTCTTTTTCTACAAATTCATGAGGATTATAATTACCTGTCCTATAAATTTCATGAACCTCTTCAGAAGAATAACCAAATATGAATATATTATCTTTACCAACACTTTCAAAGATTTCCACATTGGCACCATCCATTGTACCCAAGGTCAATGCTCCATTTAACATAAATTTCATATTGCCAGTCCCACTAGCTTCTTTGGAAGCAGTAGAGATCTGCTGAGAAATATCACTGGCAGGAAAAATAATTTGGGCTAAAGAAACAGAATAATTTTCCAAGAAGACCACTTTTAACTTATCCATTACCCTGGGGTCATTGTTAATCTTATGGGCAACATCATTTATCAACTTTATAATTACCTTTGCCCTGTTGTATCCTGGTGCTGCTTTAGCTCCAAAAATATAGGTTAAAGGACGAGCATCCTTGTATTTTTCTGGATTATCTAAAATACTAATATAGTTGTAGATTATTCTTAAAATATTAAGAAGCTGTCTCTTGTATTCATGCAATCTTTTTACATGGACATCAAAGACAGACTCAGGATCTATTTCAATTCCATTGTTTTCTAGAATGTATTTAGCTAAGACCTTTTTATTATTCAACTTTACTTTTTCAATTTCTTTTAAGAACTTTTTATCCTTGGCAAATTTCTCTAACTCCTTCAACTTCATAGGTTCTCTTATCCAATCTTCTCCTATTTTAGAAGAGATAAGTTGAGTTAATTGAGGATTGGACAACATTAGCCATCTTCTATGAGTTACACCGTTGGTAACATTGGTAAACTTGTCCTTAAAAATATAGTTGTAGTCTGAAAAAGTCTCATTTTTCAAAATGGCTGAATGGAGCATGGAAACACCATTTACAGAGTATGACCCAGCAATACAAAGAGGGGCCATTGCAATTTGACCATATGAAATAATGGCCATTTTGGATATGTCATTTCTTTTTTCAGGAAAATCATCAAAGATCATCTTACAAAATCTTTCATTAATTTCCTTGGTTATGCTGTAAACTCTAGGCATTATTTGCTTTATTAAATCTTCAGGCCATTTTTCTAAGGCTTCCACCATTATAGTGTGGTTGGTATAAGCGAACATTCTTTTTGTAATATTCCAAGAACTATCCCAATCCAAACCTTTTTCATCCATTAGTATTCTCATTAATTCAGGAATAGCTAGGGCTGGATGGGTATCATTTATATGTATAGTGGCCTTGTTAGGCAATTCTTCTATGGGCAGATTCAGCTTATCAAATCTTCTAACAATTGTTTGAATGGTGGCAGATACAAAGAAATACTGTTGTTTTAATCTTAGGGATTTTCCTTCATAATGGCGATCTTCTGGATAAAGAATGTGAGAAAGAACCTCTGCCATCTCTTTTTCTTCCACCGCCTTTAGATATTCTCCCCTATTAAAGCTGGTCATATCCAATCTTGTGGGAGAAAGAGCCTTCCACAGTCTTAAAGAATTGACCCTATCATTTTCATAGCCAACAATGGGCATATCATAGGGTACAGCAATAACTGTAGTATAGTCACTATGTACAAATCTCAGCTTATTTCCTTCCCATGACTCGGTTATATGACCACCAAAGTGAACTTCAACCTTCTCTTCAGGTCTTTCTACTTCCCAGACATTACCATCTTCTAGCCAGGTATCAGGATACTCAACCTGAGAGCCATCAATAATTTTTTGTCTAAAAAGTCCATATTCATAACGAATACCACAACCTTGCGCAGGTAAATCCAAGGTGGCCAAAGAGTCAATAAAACAAGCTGCCAAACGACCTAAGCCTCCATTTCCTAAACCTGCATCTGGTTCTGACGAGGCTATTTCATCAAAGTCCAAACCTAATTGTTCACAGGCCTGTCTATACTCATCACCAAGACCTATATTTAAAATATTATTAGACAAGGCCCTTCCCATTAGAAACTCAATTGACAAGTAATATAGTTGCTTATCTTGTGGATTTCCATTGGCTTTAGACCATTTATCCATTATCTTTTCTCTTACTGTTATGGCTAATGCTTTATATAATTGCTTCTTGCTAGCAGTCTGTATGGATACACCAAAGTTTCTGCTTAAAGTATCTTTTATTCTATTTACGACCAAATTTTCACTACTGTATGATTTTTTCAAGTACACATACTCCTATTTTTCCATTATTATACATTTTTTATAAAAAAAGACAAACTCTCTATTTGATAAAAACCTCTCTTAAAAACCTGACAGATTCTTTTGCCTGTTGGTCCATCATTTCTTCACTTGCATTGTTGGATAAATCTCTCCATACCTTAATATCGCTTCCAACCTTGCCACCCATTAAAATAAAGGGCTCCATTACAACTGCTCCCTTGTAATCAATAGCTTTTAGAGATTTTGCAATCAAATCCCAATCAATTAGTTTTCCTTGACCAGGAAGGCGTCTATTGTTTTCTCCCACATGAAAGTGACCTAAATAGCCCTTGGAATTTAAAATAGCATCTTCAATACTATCTTCTTCCATATTCATATGGTAGGTATCCAACATAACTTTAACATTCTTTCTTTCTGTCTCTTTTACAAATTCAATACATTCATCTGCTGTATTAATTAAAAATCCTTCATGCCTATTTAAGGCTTCCATACAAAGATTTATTCCATAATCTATGGCCATATCAGCCAAGATCTTGACACCATTTACAGCCCTTTCCCAGTCTCCTTTTTTGTCTACAGGAAGAGAAAAGTCTACAGGCCAGTAGTAGTAAAGACCGCCACCAACCGTGTCAATATCCAATTTATATAGAACCTTAAAAACCTTGTCCCAGAACCTTATGGCATTGTCCACTATGGACTTATCAGCAGATGCAATGTTTTCACTGGCCTTAGGTCCATAACCTGCTGTCAATTTAATACCGTAGCTATTGGCTGCAGCCTTAAGACTCCTTATATCTCCATCTCTCATATCAGGTAAGGAAGCACAAGAAATCTCTAAAATATCAAAACCTAAATTTGCAGCTTTTTTAGCATACAAAGAATAATCTGCTCCCCATTGTTTTTCCCAGAAAGCGTAATAAATTCCAAATTTCATTTAGTTCAATATCCTTTCATAAACTTCAATATATCTTTTTGCAGCCTTCTCCCAAGAAAAACTTGTGCCCATAGCTCTTCTAACAATCTTGTTCCAGTTTTCCTTGTCTTTAAAGGTTTGGGTCGCTAAATATATGGTATGGGCCATTTCATGGGCATTATAGTTTTGGAATAGATATCCAGTTCCCACATTTTTTTGTGGCTCATATTGAATAACTGTATCCCTTAATCCCCCTACAGCTCTTACTACAGGAATGGTTCCATATCTCATAGCAATTAGTTGACTTATTCCACAAGGCTCAGATAAAGAAGGCATTAGGAATATATCAGAGGCTGCATATATCTTTCTAGCTGTTTCTTCATCGAATTTTATAAGAGCTGCTACCCTTCCAGGATATTTACTCTGCATTTCGCTAAAGAAATTTTCATATTTCTCATCACCAGTTCCCAATATAACAAACTGAATGTTAAAGGCCATTAAGTCGTCAAATACATGGGATATTAGGTCTAGACCCTTTATTGCGTCTAAACGGGTTATCATGGACACCATAGGAGCATCCTCATTAACCTCCAAGCCTAGATTTCTTTGAAGCATGACCTTATTTTCTGTCTTTTTAGCTAAACTTCTGGTTCCAAAGTTAACATATATATTTGAATCAGATTTTGGGTCATATTCTTGGTCATCTAAACCATTTATTATGCCATAAAGGTCATCTTTTCTCACATTAAGAACACCATCTAGGTTTTCTCCAAAGAATGGATTACAAATCTCATCCTTATAGGTATTACTTACAGTGGTAATCTTATCAGCATAAATCAATCCCGCTTTCATAAAGTTTACCCTACCATAAAACTCAATCTTTTCCATTACAGCATAATCCATTGATAAACCAAACAAATCTGGCAAAACAGATGAATCAAAAATTCCTTGATATTTCAAATTATGAATGGTAAAGACTGTCTTGATGGAATCATAAAAGCCATTATGTTCAGGCTTATAGGCGTATTGATCTCTTAATAAAAGAGCTATCATGGATGTTTGCCAATCATTAAGGTGTAAGATATCAAAGTTTAGATTTAAAACCTTCAATGACTCTAATACAGCCCTATTGAAAAAAGCAATTCTTTCTGCCTCATTATTGCCATATCCATATATTCTTTCACTTCCAAAATAGAATTCATTGTCTATAAAATAGACTGTTATTCCCTTGTACTCTAGGCTCATTATACCTGCATATTGCTTTCTCCAGCCTACTGATACCACTGTGCTTGTTATATACTTAACTTCATATTTCCACTTATCTCTTATGGTCTTGTAGTAGGGCAAAATAATAGCTGTTTCAAAGCCCTCTTTAGCAACTGCATAGGGTAAGGCCCCTATGACATCTGCCAGACCTCCCGCTTTAACAAAAGGGGTTCCTTCTGTTGCTACATATAGTATTTTCCTCATACAATCGCTCCTTTGTTAATTAACACTAAATATGACTCTTGGCCGGTTAGCCTTATGTCATGTCTGATTATTACTTCCTTGTCTAGTATTACATGTTCCAAAATTCCATTTTCTCTAATCTCTGCATCTTGCATTATTATGGAATTTTTAATTACTGCTCCTTTTTCTATTCTAACTCCTCTAAATATGATACTGTTTTCTACATATCCATTAATTATGCAACCATCTGCAATTAAGGAGTTTTTAACTACTGCTGACTCTAAATACTTAGAAGGAGCCTCGTCTTTTACTTTAGTAAAAATGAGACCTGGGTTAAAAAAGAGTTTTTCCCTAATATCTTTTTCTAATAACATCATATTAGCTTGATAGTAGGTTTTAATTGAATCTATTCTAGCCACAATATCCTTGGCTTCATAACCCTTTACTCTTATATGATTTAACCTTCTAGATATGACCTCAGCAAACATTCCCCTTTCTAGGGAGGCTAGACCATCTCTTATGAGATAGATAAGGTATTCCTTGTTTATAATATATATATCCAAGGATATCTTGTTACTCTCATTGGTAGAAGAGTAGGCCTTTATTTCTTTAATTCTTTCACTCTCATCTGTATCTATAAAAAATCTGTTCTTTAATCCACTTATTTCACTTTTTGGCTCAAGTTTTTGATAAAGAATAGTTATAAGGGCATTTGAGTTTTTATGCTCTTCAAAAGCATCATTAAAGTTTAAGTTACCTATTAAATGGCTTTTGGACAAAAGAACATACTTCTGGGGTGACTTTTCCAAAAAGTCTAAGGCTCCAGCCAGTTCTGACAGTTCGCCTTTTTCACTTGTTAATCCTTCACTGTAGGAAAATGGTGGAATTAAAAGTAGTCCACCAATTTTTCTATTTAGATCCCATTCCTTTCCTGCTCCTAAATGGTCCATTAAAGATTTATAATTTTTCTGGGTTATTATTCCCACATTTGTTATTCCTGAATTAACCATGGAAGAGAGAATAAAATCAATAATTCTATATCTAGATGCAATGGGAACTGCTGCTAAGGATCTTTTTGAAGTCAGAGTTCCTAAACCTGCATCTGTGCCTTCTTCAAATATTATTCCTAATGTATCTTTCATATTTTTACTCCACCATTACATTTTTTGCTATACTGCTTTTTGCTTTAATCACTTGATCTGAACCAATTAACACTATATCGTCTGAACACATTTTTGAAACTGCCTGGTTATCCACAAAATCATCCACTCCAACCTTGCAATCATCCTCAATAATGGTTCTTTCTCCTATTATAGCCTTTTTTACAAGACAATTATCACCTATTATTGCACCAGGGAAAATTACTGAGTTTTCCACATGGGTATTCTTACCTATTTTAACCCCACTTGAAATGATTGAGTTTTCCACCTTTCCAAACACTACACTTCCTTCTGTAATCATACTGTTTACAATTTCTGATTCACTTGAGGCATAATGAGGCGGCTGTATTGGATTTTTAGAATAGATCCTCCAGCTTTTATCAAAAAGATTCATTAAGGGCTTTGTACCTAAAAGCTCCATATTAGCTTCCCATAAAGAAAAGACTGTTCCTACATCCTTCCAATAGCCAGAAAACTTATAGGCAAACATTTTTTGTTTGTCATGAAGCATTTTGGGTATAATGTTTTTTCCAAAATCATTGGATGAATCTGGGTCCTTTTCATCATTGGTAAGATATTTTTTTAAAACTTCCCATTTGAAAATATATATTCCCATAGATGCCATATCACTAACTGGATTTGCAGGCTTTTCATAAAACTCTTTAATCCGCATATCCTCATCTGTTTCCATTATTCCAAATCTGCTGGCCTCTTCCCAAGGTACCCTTATACAAGAGATGGTAGCATCTGCATCATTCTTCTTATGAAATTCCAACATTTTTGCATAATTCATCTTGTAAATATGGTCACCAGATAAAATAAGAACATTTTTAGGGTTAAACATCTGAATAAAATTAATATTCTGATAAATGGCATTGGCAGTCCCTTTATACCAGGTTCCTTCTTCTGCCTTCATATATGGGGGCAGTAAATATACTCCTCCAAAGCTTCTGTCCAAATCCCAAGGCTGACCACTACCAATATAGGAGTTTAACTCCAAAGGTTGGTATTGGGTTAAAACACCCACGATATCAATGTTGGAGTTGGTACAGTTACTTAAGGGAAAATCTATAATCCTATACTTTCCACCAAAGTTAACTGCAGGCTTTGCTACACTTTTGGTTAAAGCTCCCAGCCTACTGCCTTGGCCTCCAGCTAAAATAAGTGCAATAAGTTCTTTTTTTTGCATACAAACCTCCTAATACTTTTTTATATATAAAGCGGTAAGTCCTTTTAAATCAACAAGAATGCTGTGTTTAAATCCATCATGTTCAATGTCTTGTGTATCAAATACCTGGTTTATGGGTCTTTCATAAGTAGAATATTTTTCATCAGATGAATTCAATAAAATCCTATACCTTCCCTTGTAGGGCACTCCTACCCTGTAATTATCCCTATCCACTGGGGTAAAGTTAATTAGTACTAAAACATCATTTTTCCCCTTCTTATCCCTTCTAATGTAGGATAAAATGCTCTCTTTATCTGCATTGGGATTAATCCACTTAAAACCGGTCCAATCTCTTTCTTGCTCATAAAAAGCCTTATGTCGTTTGTAAAAGCGATTTAAGTCCTGAACATAAGATTGAAACTTTCTATGAGATTCATAGTCCAATAAAAACCAATCCAATCCTGTATGGTATTGCCATTCAATAAAGTGGGCAAATTCACCACCCATAAACATTAATTTTTTCCCTGGATGAGACATGTAGTAGGCTAAATATATCTTGTAGTTGTTAAACTTATCTTCGTAGCTTCCAGGCATCTTATCTAATAAGGACTTTTTACCATGGACAACCTCGTCATGGGATAAAGGTAGAATATAGTTTTCAGAAAAAGCATAAACCATAGAAAAGGTAAGTTTATGATGGTCATGCTTTCTAAAAAGAGGATCTTTTGACATATATGAAAGGGTGTCATTCATCCAACCCATATTCCATTTAAAGTTAAAGCCCAAACCTCCGGACCAAACAGGAGATGTAACACTGGGCCAAGCAGTAGATTCTTCTGCAGCTAAGATAACATTGGGAAAGTCCCTAAAAAGACATTCAGACAAGATCCTTAAAAACCTAACCGCTTCTAAGTTTTCTCTACCGCCTTTTACATTGGGAGTCCATTGTCCTTCTTCTCTGCCATAATCTAAATATAGCATAGAAGAAACAGCATCTACCCTAAGGCCATCAAAGTGAAATTCTCTTAACCAAAAAGAAGCTGAAGATAATAAAAAGCTACAAACTTCATTTTTCCCATAATCAAAGACCAAGGTTCCCCACTGGTCATGGGTAGCCTTTTGAGGGTCGCAGTACTCATACAAACAAGTTCCATCAAACTGGGCTAAGCCATGTTCATCTTTAGGAAAATGAGCAGGTACCCAATCTAAAATAACTCCAATGTTTTCTTGATGACATTTATCAATAAAGTATTTTAACTGGTCTGGTGAACCATACCTACTATTAGCTGCAAAATAGCCTAAACACTGATAACCCCAAGACATATCAAAGGGATATTCCATAATGGGCATCAGCTCTATGTGGGTATAGCCCATGTTTTTCACATAGGGTATTAGCTCTTCTACATATTGCTCATAGGTATAAAAGCTATTGTCAGGATTTCTCTTCCAAGAACCCATATGCATTTCATAAATATTTACTGGTTTATCGTAAAGAGGAGTTTCTCCCCTGTTTTCTATCCATTCTTGGTCATTCCAAACATAATTATCTGTTTCAACCACCTTAGATGCAGTACCTGGCATGTGCTCAGCATAAAAAGCATAAGGATCAGCCTTGTACATAACCCTGTCATCTTTTCCGATAATTCTATACTTGTATTTATCCCATTGTTTTACATGGGGAATAAAAACAGAAAAGATACCCTCGGTATCCTTCTCCATTTCATTTTCATGGGCAGTCCAATGGTTAAAATCACCTACAACCGAAATGGACTTAGCATTAGGTGCATAAACACTAAACTGACATCCACCTTTTTTCAAATGCGCGCCAAACATCCTGTATGCTTGGCAATGCTTACCTTCACGGAATAAATGCATGTCAAAATTGGAAATAATTTTCATGTTTACCTCTTGAATTCATTTTAACATAATCATATGTTTTTTTCACTTACTAAAACTATGATTATTAACATTAAATTTAATGCCATACAATATATGTAATTTTATTTTACTAGCTCTTTAAGATTTCTATATCCGTTTTCTATGGCTAAAAAGGCATCTTCAATACCTTCAAATTCTATGGACAAGGTCCCTCTATAACCTCCACTTTTTAAGACATTTATAGAGGTTTTTAAATCTACATCACCATGACCAATAATAGAACCTCTTAAATAGTTTCCATGAAGGGTATAAAACCAACCTGAACCAGGATGCATATTGTTACCAGACTTCATATGAAAATCCTTAGCATGAACATGAAAAGCATAGGGTATTAAATCTGCAACTCCCTCTACTGGATCTTGGTCAACACATAAAAAATTACCGATATCTATTAGGATACCAAAATTGTCATGGTCCACCGCTTCATATATCTTTAAAAGATCCTTACTATGCTGACAATACTTGCCATGATTTTCCACCATAGTCTTTATACCTAAATCTTGACCATACTGGGTTAAAATCCTAGCTCCTTTAGCAATTCTTTCCACATAGTAATCTAAGGGTCTAGCATTTTTTTCTCCTGGTCCAAAACCAAAAGATGCATCATGGCGCATTTTGTCAACTCCCAGTGTGGCAGCTATATCAATCTCTTTTTTAATCCTATCAGTTTCTTTTATTAAGTCTTGCCCAGAACCTTTAATCAAATCTGCTCCAGTTGAATAATTTTCAATTACTAAGCCTACATCTTCACAGGCTTCTTTTACTTGCTTAGCTAGCTTCATTTTTTCAACATAATCATCTTTAGGTAAGCCTGAAAACTCAATAGCATCAAAACCATACTCTTTTGTCTTTTTAATTATGCCAAAAATATCTATTTGGCCTTTTCTAACAATCTGTTCATATGAATAAGAACTAATACCAATTTTCATAAATCTACCTATATCAACTTTCTTAGAAAATCTACTGCTAGACCAATGTCTTTAATTGGATTGTCTCCAACTTCTCTTTCTATGGTTAAAAATCCACTAAATCCTACTTCCTTTAAGGTCTTTAAGTATGAAACAAACTCCACATCTCCTTGTCCAAGAGGTAACTCTAACCATTTTTGTTTTTTAGCCAGCTCTGAATATCTGGGGTCATCAGCATATTTACTCAACATAATTCCATCTTTTGCATGGGTATGAACGATGTAGGGAGCTAAAATCTTGGTAGCTTGTCTAGCATCATCTCCAATCACCATGGTTAAATTGGCAGGGTCCATATTAACCGCTATTCCCTCACAGTCTAGGTCATCTAAAAACTCTCTAAGAATTTCAGCACTTTCTGGACCAGTCTCAATTGCAAACTTAGCACCTCTTTTTTGAGCATAAGAACCTATATCATAACAGGCTTCAAAAATAGTTTTGTAGCTTTCATCTTGTTTATCAGAAGACAAGACTCCAATATGGGTTGTAATAATGGAAGTTTCCATCTGAACAGCTAAGTCCACAATCCTTTTAGCTTCTTTTACTCTTTCAACATTCACCTCTTTATTGTCATATGCTCCAATATCACCACAAAGGGCTGACAAGACAAGACCACTGTCTCTTAAGTGTTTTTTTATGGCTTGGATTTCAGAGCTTGACATATCTGTGGACAATTCCTTACCTGTCGCATAGATTTGAACCCCATCCACCTCTAGTGATGCTGCCTTTTCAATGGCATCATAAAGGGGAATTCTGAAAGAATCTGTTATTAAACCGATTTTAAAAGTCATAAAATACCTCCTTCTACTTTACGCCGTAGCTTTGTGCTATCTTAATTGCCTCCTTGGCTTGTTTTTCATCTTCCACTCTCATCTGTAAGTAAAGGCCTTTTGTAGAGATGTTTTTCAAAATATTTTCTAAAGAATTAAAGGGAACCCCTACTAAAACTAAACCTTTACCAGCTGATAGAATTTTGTTATACATATCAAAATGAGATTCATCCTCAGTTTGTGGTTTTCCATCTCCAGGACTCCATTGTATACCATCTAACCTAGGTATATCCAAAAGATCATCCAAATGCTTAACTGCATCAGGTCCGTCTAGATGATATATGGAATGCTCTAAAAACTCAGTTTGTGATACTAAATATGGCTTTACAAAGGTCTTAAACATATCAGGAGATATCATGGCACAAAAGTCACACTGCAAGGTGTAATAGCTTTTTTCACACCATAAAGGTACCCAAGTACTAACTCCTTTTTGATATTTTCTCAATATTTTATATAATTCACTATAAATTTCCTTCCATATTACATCAATCTGATCATGGAGTTTTAATACCTCTTCAGGATGATCCATTAAATCATATAAAAGGGTTTCACTTCCTCTTAATGAAGCTAAAATATCTAAAGAACCACCAATATCTGATACAGAAGCACAATAAAGTCCATTTGATGCTTTTGCAGCTTTTTCTGTTAAGGTAGCCATAAGTTTCCACATGGAACTTTCTTTATCAAATACTAATTCAGGAACATCCTTCCAGTCCTTTATTAAGGGGTCTGTATCAAACCATACTGTATTTCTATGAAATACATAATTGCCTCCAACACAAGGGGCCATACTTCCAGGACCAAAGTTTACAAAAAATGAGGGAAATCCTTCAGCATAATAATCAAAATTTGTGTAAGTTTCCATTGCCAGCTGAACTCTTCTGTCCATGTCTGTCCATCTTTCTTCTATTGTGGCATCATCCATAATATTAGAAGATCCTCTTCTAGTTGCAATGTATAAAATACATCTTTCAAAGGAATCCCTGTCCCAAAAGGCTTGATATCTTTTTCTTGCTTCATTACTAAACATATACTACTCCCAATTATTTATATTTTCTTTATATTTTTTTCTTTATTTAATCATTATTAATCTCTCTCAAATGATATATGGTTTCTAGAACATTTTCTATATTTTTCACCTTTAAAGGTACACAAAGATAAAGATCCTTGTAGGTATTTAAGTACTCTTCATTTATATAGCTTTTATCCATCTTTATTGCAAAAGGTATTTGATAAAAAGAAATGTAGTTAAAGTCTTTTTTATTAAATTCTTCATTAGCGTCTCCAAAGAATTCATATAGGTCTAATATTAAAAAATCATTAATGTCTGCTGTTAAAAAACTGAGTGCTTCATAATCACAAATGAGTAAATCAAAATCTCCTGCTAACAAAGAAAAGATTAAGGATTGGGTAGAATTATATGAAAATTCTCCGTCACCTCCCATGGTTAAATAAATATTGCCAATATTAGTCTTGTTTAAAGATACATCAGGTCTAATAAGTTCTTTTAAAGCGTCTCTGTCTTCAACAAAAACCTCTCCAACAAAACAAATTCTCAAATCAATATTCTTTCTTTTTATGGCTGATAGGCTGACAAAAAAGACAATAACAATAACTAGAAGGCCTGCAACATAGAAAATACGATTTTCAGTAAACCTCATTCTCTTTTGCCTTTTTATCTTTTCTTCTTCACTTATTTCTGGTAACTCTTTTAAGTCTAATAGATTAGAGTATGCTTGGTTAACCCTATCTACATCAAAACTAGGATCGTATTTTGCCTTCTTTAGCATAATGGAATAGGCATATTCTAAATCCTTCCGATTAAATCCTTCTTTTAACCCCAATATGTCTAGATCTTCTTTTCTATACATAATGTTATCCAACTCTATTCTAGATTAAAGACCTTTTCAATGGTTTTAATCTCATCTTGACTAATAGCTACCACATCTCCCAATACATATGAATCTATAAGAGCCTTAGCACTAAATTCAGCAACTTCCAATCTATCAAAAGCCTGTAGTAAAGTCTCACCGGTTGCAATAACACAATCATTTTCTACTAAAACAACCGGTGTTTTTTTATCAAAAACATTTGCAAACATTTCAGGCTGTAAAAAACTAGAGCCATATGGCATTTTGGGTACATCTCTAAGCAAGATATAGCTTTCAGGGATTGTGTGAGCATTAAAGTTTTCTTTTGTCACAGCAAAAGCCATCATATTAGGTGGATGAGAAATAATGATTGACTTAATATGAGGATGCATCTTGTAGATGTACTTATGAAGGCTGACAGACCTAGAAGGGTTTTTGCCAGCTTCAGCATACTTACCATTATCTATTCTAACCAAGTCCTCAGGGGTAATATACTTTCTATCAATCCCATATGGTGTAATTACAAAAGAGTTATCGTCTAGTTTTACTGAAAAAGTTCCTTGAGTACTGGTAAATAGTTGTTGATCATAGGACCTATGAATTAACTGACACATTTCTGCCCGAACTGCCCTTTCTTCTGATGAATAGCCGGCAGGATGAAATTGCTCCATAGGTTCCCCTTTTTTCTTTAAGGAAATGTCTATGTGCTTTTTAGATAAAGGTCTTATCTCTCCTAGGTGTCTAGCACGAATCTCCAGTTTTGCACACATATCTATGGTTTCAAATTTCATAAAGGCATCAAAGAGATTGGCACCTACCACAATAACACCATGGTTTTCCATCATTAGGGTATCGTAGCCTTCTTCAAAAGCCTTAGCAATATTTTCCCCTAATTCGTTACTTCCAGGTACAGCATACTTTGCCATGCCAACTTCTCCGCAAATCCTATTTATATTAGGAACTAAATATACATTTGGAATTTTTCTAACAATAGAAAAAGCTACACTAGCTGGAGGATGGGCATGGATAACAGCCTTTACATCTGGTCTTTTTTTGTAAATTTCCATATGAAAGGGCAACTCAACAGAGGGCTTATGAATGCCAATCTGGGTGCCATCTGGTTTTATTCGCATTATGTCATTGGATTTAAGATTACCCTTGTCCACACCAGATGGAGTTATCCAGACATCTCCATTATCATCTAAGACTGAAAGATTTCCTCCACTGGTTGTGGTCATACCATATTTATATATTCTTTCCATCAACATAATAATCTGTGAAGCTGGGTGTAGCAAACTAAAATTAATCATCCTTCTTATCAATCCTTATCTCTAAGTGTTTAACAACAATTCTTCTACCTCTAGTCCCTATCTCTATAACATTTGTGTCATTTAAAATACTAGAGTCCCTTATATCCATTACATAAATATCATTTTTAATATAGTGATCTTCTTCTTTTGAATGTTTTAGGCCCCTTTGCTCTACACTATTTACATATATAACTATTTGGTCGTCATTAATTCTAGAGTTATCATCACTTTCCATACCTAAAACAAGATAAGCCTTAGAATCAGAAAGGACTTTGCCGGTTCTAATCCTGAAAAATGTAGTTGCACCATTGTCATACTTTAATTCTGCAGGTACAAAGTATTCAGTTTTATTCCAATCAGGCAGAAGGTCTCTAAAGGTAATAAAGTGGCGTCTTGTGGCTTTTGCGGTAGTTTCCAAACTTCCACATTCATTCAATATTTCATTATATTCACTATACAATCTTCTAAAATCATCATTTACATCTGGTGTGTAAAAGAAATTAGGAACATACATGTAGTTGAACATATAGAATCTATCTGCACCAGCACTATATATATTTGTTGCATTGGCAGCTATGGTCGGTCTGCTATTTAAGGTCATTACATTAGACCTGTTTTGTCTTAAAATAACCTCAATACCACCTGCAACTAAAACATTGTAAGGTTCTAAGAATCTCTTCCACAACTCAATAGGTAAATCTGTATCAGTAGTAGACCATCTTGGAGAAACAACCACTAGGTTTATGAGGCCTTCTTTAGCCCAATTAATTACATCAAAGCCCAAATTAAAGGCTACTTCAATGCTTGCAGGCATTCTAACTGAAATGTCAATTTTGTGACCCCTAATTTTTTCATACTTTTCTACCAACTTTTTAACATCTCTCATAAAGTTAGTCATAATTTCTAGGCCCTTGTATTCTTCCCCTGGTTTAAAACAAAAGATTTCTCTTAACCAATCTAACTCCAAGCCATCTGAATCATATCTTTCTAAGGTTTCATCAATATAATCTAGGTATCTCTTCCTTATTTCCGCATGAGAATAATCAAAAATTGAATCAAAGGTAACTCTTGGTTTTCTATGAAGAACCCTTCTAAATTGAGGGTTTTCATAAAAGAAATGTGGTGCCAAAATTGATGTATCTGATAAGGTTTCATGAGCATCATTCATTCTTACAGAAAGCCACCTTTTTACACCTATCTTTTTTAGTTCATCTAACCAAATTTGGAAAAAATCCAAGCCATACACTTCAAAGAGCCTATGATAAGAACTTATCCAAGTATTAGTAAAATCAATATCTATCCCATTTTGCTTCTTGCTATGATACAAGTCTCCATAATGTTCTATGGTCTTTGAAGGATAAGATGAAACTCTTCCATTAACACACATTACAAAGTCTGTAACTCCAGTATTTGCATATTGCTGTATTACATCCACAGTTTTTTGATAAGCTTCTTCTTTTGTAGCTGACTTGTCTAAATAACCACCATGTATAAAAACATAATATGCACTATCATCCCAGTTTATCATTATACCGCTCATAATTTTCACCTCTCTTGGAGCAATTATATCATGAATATAATTGGGCTTCCTATCAAGATGCAATAAATATATTAAAGTAGAAAAGTAAAAGAAAAAAGAAAAGAAAAAATAATAAAGAGGAATAAATAAAGTATAAAATGAAATAGTGCTATATTATCTCTAGAAAGTATGTATAATATCTTTTATGGATAAAAAAGAAAACAAAAAAATATTAAAACTTCTAATATCAGTCGGACTTCCCATAGCAATTCAAAATCTCTTAGGAAATGGTGTAAACCTTTTAGACAATTTTATGGTTGCAAACATTTCAGAAGATGCCCTTAGTGCTGTAAGTATGGCCAACAAGTCCTACTTCATATTTGCACTTTTACTATTTGGCTTAATTAGTGGTATTGGAATATTCTCAGCTCAATACTTTGGGAACAAGGAATATGATAAAATTCATTCTCTTGTGGGTTTAGGACTGATACTTGCCACTTCTTTTGCATTACTAACCACAATAACAATATTTATCTTTCCAAGTCAGACTGTTAGAATTTTTATGAAGGATGAGAAAATAGTTCAAATGGGAGCAGACTACCTGAAAATAGCTGTGTTTTCCTTTATCCCAACAGCTATTTCCATTGTCTATCAGGTAAATTTAAGAAGTATAAGGATGACAAAGATTCCTATGCTAACCTCAGCTATTGCGGTCTTCATAAATGGATTTTTTAATTATGTCTTAATATTTGGAAAATTAGGCCTACCTGCAATGGGTATTAAAGGAGCAGCTCTTGCCACAGTTATAGCTAGGTATGCAGAACTTATTATTGTACTTTCATTTATATATAAAGGAAAAGATAACCCTCTAAAGGCGAAATTTAAGGACTACTTTAATTTCAATAAAGATATGATTAGCTCAGTTCTAACTAGAAGCCTTCCAGTTATCCTACAAGAAGGTCTTTGGGCCATTGGTACCTCTGTCTACTTTGTAGCCTATGGTAAATTAAGCTCTTCTTCAGTTGCAGCTGTTCAGATTTCTTTGACCACTATGGATATATTTATATCCCTCTTCATTGGCTTAGGTGCAGGAGCTGGTGTATTAATTGGAAACCTTTTAGGTGAAAAGAAGGTGGAAAAGGCCTGGTACTATTCAAAACGGATTATATTCTACCAAATTATTTTATCTTTACCTATTACCCTTCTATATGTTTTGCTTGCCTCTAAAATGCTACCCTTTTTAAACTTTACTGATGAATCAACTGACTTAACCTTAAAAACAATTTACACCCTTGGTGCCTATTTACCTATTAAGTGTATGAACTTTCTTTTCATAGTAGGTATCTTAAGAGGTGGTGGTGATACAAAGTTTAATATGTTAATTGAAACCTTATCTGTCTGGCTCATTGGAGTACCTATGGCCTTTTTCTCTGTTATAGTTTTACAGCTACCTGTATACTATTGCTTAGCCTTGGTCAGCCTTGAGGAAGTTGCAAAGTTAACGCTTTCTATTTTAAGATATAGGAGTAGAAAATGGATTAATGTCCTTGTTTAGCAATATTGATATATGAAGGAGAAATGATTTGTACAAGTTACTTGCAATAGATATGGATGGAACCCTTTTAGATGATTATAGTCTAATGCCAGAAAATACATATGCAGCTGTAGAATATTTAAAGAAAAATAAGATTGAATTTGTATTAGCAACAGGAAGACCTCTTTTAGGAGTTTTAAGTTTTTATGATGATCTAAAGCTTAACTCTCCAATAATTACAAACAACGGAGCCATGGTTTATAAAAGTAAAGAGGGTCCCCTCATTTTCAATAATACAATGGCTATTTCTGATGCCCTAAAGGTTATAGAATTAAATGATAGATATAACTGTACTATCTGTATGTGGCATGACCAAAAACTCTATGTAAATAACTTTAATCAATATGCCTTTGACTATGCAAAAATTACTGGAATTACTCCTTTAGATCTAAAAGACTTAGATCTAAAGAATAGTCACATTGGCCCCACTAAATTTGTATTTAGAGAAGAATTATCAAGAATTGAAGAAATAAAAGATGAAGTTGCAAGTCATGTACCACAAGGTGTTACAGCTTTAACAACAAGAGCAGATTTTTTAGAGATTTTTTCTAGTGATAACTCCAAAGGCATAGCTCTAAGGGTACTAGGAGAGCACCTAAACATTGACCCAAAAGAAATGATTGCTGTTGGCGATGGATATAATGACATCGAAATGATTAGATATGCAGGACTATCAGTAGTAGTAGACAATGCACCTTCCTATGTAAAATCTTTTGCAGATTATATTGGATGCTCTAACAATGAAGGTATTGTAGACCATATAGTTGAGAATTTATTAAAGAAATAAGGGGAAATCTCCCCTTATTTATATCATTTTTATATTTGTCCTATTTTTTCTAGTCCCCTACTCTTTCATCTAAGACAACTTAAAGGTCTTAATCTCATAAGGCATTATTGTAAACTTTAAAAGACCATCTTCAATTTTCATGTCTTGAATATCATTTTCCATTAGGTCACATTCTTTGATAGAAAAAACATCGAAGTTTAGTTTAATTTCACATTGAGTCCTACGGTTAAAGCATTCATAGACCCTTATTATAGTCTCTCCCCCATCTAGGGATTTTTTAACAGTATCTACAACCACATTTTCATTGACACATTCTAGATATGACTTGTAGTCTTGTACATCTCCTTGGCCTTCTTCTACATAGTAGGCATAGGGCTTGTGATTTAATTTATATGCCATATCCACAGTGTGAGCTTTTTTAAAGTCACCACTGTGAGGATATATGGAGTAGGTAAAGTTATGAAGACCTCTGTCAGCTTCTGGGAAGGGATCTACTCCAGATTTAAGCAAGGTTAGCCTCATTACAGAGCCCTTTATATCATGACCATATTTGCAATCATTTAAAAGGCTTACCCCATAATTATCTTCTGAAAGATCAGCCCATTTATGGGCACAAACTTCAAATCTTGCATAATCCCAACTGGTATTCCAGTGAGTTGGCCTTTTCACATTTCCAAACTGTATTTCATAAGTTGCTTCACTGGCATGTACATCCACAGGGAAGGCTGTTTTTAATAAAAGGTCATCATCATTACACTCAACTCTTGTTTTGAAGTCTAACTTTTTAGAAGATTTTTCTAAATAAATATATTGGACTATTGAGCTATTTCTAAATTCTCTTTCGACTCTAATAGCCTTTCTTACCGGTCCATCTTCTACAACCTTTGCAGAGATCACATTATCTATATGGTAGGGTTTGTCATTGTAGTAAATTTCCACATCCCAAGCCTGCCATCTCAAAGGCTTATCTTCAAAGGCTGTTAATCTATTTCCTACCTGACCTTCAAGTAGGACTTCTCTATCTTCATTTTTATCATAAAGAGATGAAATATTCATATTCTCATCAAAACTTACTCTTAAGTAAGAGTTTTCTAAAAGATGAGTGTCAACCTTAAAGTCTTTATCTTTATTTGCACAATAATCTTTTGATAGTTTGAAGACAGTATAACCCATTGCACAAAGCCTAGCTTCAAAGATAAAGTACTTTCTATTGTCTTCTTCTACCATTTGGCCAGGTATCATATCTCCTTTATGATCATAAACGCAAGTATAGTCCTTGTCTGTTGCCATTTTTACTAAATCAATTCGTTTAAAGGCTAACTGATTAAAGACTACACATAAGTCTTGTCCTTTTACTGTTTTAGTAAAGGCAGACAAGGCCCCATGTAAAAGAGATTTTGCATCTTTTAAGACAGTTTTATAGTCTCTATCACTATCATCATAAACTTCTTTTATGGAAGTACCAGGTAAAATGTCGTGGAATTGATGAAGTAGAACCTTCTCCCAAGAATCAAAAAATCTCTTTTTATCGTAACTAAGCATTTTAAATCTATCGGCTAAAGAATTAAACAGTTCTCCATCTCTTAAAATTTGTTCTGATTGTCTATTAAATTTCTTATTCTTTGCCATAGATGTATAGGTACCTCTATGATATTCCAAATAGAGCTCTCCTACCCATTTAGGCAGTCTCTTATTATCCTTAACCTCATTATATAGCTGGTCAAAGTATTCCATAATGGGAGCATTTGTAACCTTAGGCATACCTTTTATACCCTTAGAAAACCTCTTTAATTGCTCTAGATTATCTCTGCTTGGGCCACCTCCCCCATCTCCTAGGCCAAAGGTCATAAGGGGTTTTTTTGCAAGGCTCTTATCTCTATAGTTATTCCAGGTTCCCATAACATTTTCTGCTGTAACTTGGGCAGTATAGTTAACTCTAGGTTTACCATTCTTGTCCACACCTGCACCACCAACAATGAAGTTAGTAAATACTTCAGTCCCATCTATTCCTTCCCACATAAAGGTGTTGTAGGGCACTGTGTTAAACTCATTCCAAGAAATTTTTGAAGTTGTAAAGTAGTCTACTCCAGACTTTCTCAAAACCTGAGGCAAAGCTGCACTGTAACCAAAAACATCTGGTAAGAATAGTAGCCTACTATCTACATTAAACTTATCTTTAAAATACTTTTTACCATGCATGATTTGTCTTACTAAAGACTCCCCACTAATAAGGTTACAGTCTGCCTCTAACCACATGGCACCTTCTGCTTCCCATCTCCCATCTTCAACAGCCTTCTTTATTCTGTCTAGAAGGTCTGGATATTCTTCCTCAATAAACTTATATAGTTGGGGTTGACTAGCTAAAAAATGAAAATGCTCATAGTCTTCAATATTCTTAAGCTGAGATGTAAAAGACCTTACAGTCTTTTGTCTTGTTTCTTTTAGAGGCCAAAGCCAGGCTACATCTATGTGGGTGTGTCCTACTGTTGCTACATTTACTTGAGAAGTGTCATCATCACAATACTTTCCATAGTATTCTTCTTCTAAATATGCAGAAGCCTTTTCTAGGCTATCATAATAATCCTTGGAGTATGGTTGTCTAAAGTCAACCATATTAATTGCCTTTACCAGGTAGTTTTGTGTATCCCTTTTTATAGCTTCACTTTCAATATATTCAATTGATTCAAAAGGACTTAAGACATCGTAATATATCTTATCTGTTTTTAGATCCATTGTAGACATTTTTAAGGTAAGTTGTAGGGGGCCCTTTCGCATTCCACCAAAGCTAAACAAGAAACAATCATATTCTTCATAGGCCTTAGCGTTGTTGGTGATAATACATTCTCTATGGGCTGTATCAAAGGCTTGTAGAGGTTGTCCGTTTACAAAAAGTAAAAAGTTAGGATTTTTGTAATCATGCCAATCTACCCCAAAACCAGTTATACATTTTAGCACAAAAGGCTTGTTATCATACTTTGCAGGAACCCTTAATTTGAATTTAAACATATGATACTTATTACTTTCTGTCTCATAAATTGAACCAGGCTCATAAGGGGTCATTTGAGATATTGGATAGTCTTTCAAGGTATTTAGATCAATTTTCCCGGTGACTTCCCTTATGAAGATACCTGATACATCCTCAAAATCCAGAAACCTCATAGCAAGGGTGTCTCTTAAAAACTTCATAATGTGATTTTGGTCTTTGTACATTGCGCTACTCCTTTTCTCGTCTCTACTTCTTGTCTGTCTAGTACTATCCACTTTAAAACAAGAACTGAACTACTTTACGCCATCAAAGTTTTTGTATTTACTAATATCTTTTACTTGGGCGCTTTCATCTAAAAGCCTGTTTTCTTCAAAGGCCTTTAATATATCTTCATATAAATTTTCTACATAAACTAAATTAGTAGTGTTATCCTCTACCAGCATAGTCTTTATCTTATCTTTGGGTATATCTTGGATATTATAGAATTCACTTATGGCATTTATGGTTTTTAATTGAGGAAGGGCTGCCTTAATGGGACAGAAATTAGCATCTTCCCCTTTTATTGTTTTCATGCAATCAAAGATTTTTTTCATTTCATGTTCAAAAGGATTACCATACTTAATAATTTTATCTCCAATTTGACCATATATGCATTTTTCCTTATCAAAATCAGCATAAATTCTACCATTTTCAAATTCAAAATCTAAAAAAGGCTCATGACTTTTTACGGTTGAATGGCTGGCATAATAAAGCATTTCCACATCACACTCTGTAACAACCCTTGCTATACAGGTATCATAGTTTTCTATTTCATTTGCCCTATAAATATTTGCTTGAATTGTTTTAGGTTGAGCTGAGCTTTTCAAACTATCTCCCAAAACAAAAAACATATTATGAATGTAATGGGCAGTTGCATTGTTAGCAACTGAATCTAAAATCCAATAACCTTGATCATTTTTAATTCTTCCAGCCCAGTTGTTTCTAGTAAAGTATCTTTGAGTCCTTGGCCATAGAACTAGAGTTTTTAATCTTTTAGGTTTTCCATACATACCAGAAAGGATATCTCTTTTTAAATCTAAAATAGCATTCGAAAAGGACCATTGATAACCTATGGCTACAAAGGCATCAGAATTTTTCTCTGCCTCAATCATTTTGTAGGCATCTTGAACCGTTCCAGCTATGGGCTTTTCACACATAACTGCTATATTTCTTTCTAAACTCATAATGGTTTGTGGAATGTGAAATTCTATAGGACTTGTAATTACAGCTAAGTCCACATTATTCTCTGCATAAAAATCCTCTAAAGACAAGTAAGCCTTTGCTCCCATCTCTTCTAATCTTTTGGTGTACTCATTATTTTTAGGTCTTGGAGCAATATATCCTGTAATTTCAAAATCCATATTGTCTGGATTAAGAAAAAGTCCATCTAAAATCTTTTCTCCATAACCACCTATTCCAACTACAACTATTTTCATATTTTTACCTCTTTTGCCTTTTCATTGGCCCTTATTACTACTCTTAGAGGATGCAATTCATCTTCCAAACTAATGGGAAAGGCTTTTCCAAAAAGAATCTCGTCTATAAAAAAATCAAAGTAATCTATACTAGAAAACTTACTTTCCACTGGACCATCATAATCAGCTGTAACCAACCTAGTTTTAGAAAGCCCATCAGTGGTTTCAATAAAGCCCTTACTTCCCCAAATTCTTAAGTGCTCATTACCCCAGGTTGGAAAAGTGTTTTGATTTAAATAATTGGCTACTATACTACCTACTGCTCCATTATCCAAAGAAAAGGATAAACTAGCTGCCATTTTCAGATTACCATCTTTTACTGGATTTCCAAATCTTGTTTGAACAGCATCAATATCTTTTATCTTTAAGCCTGTTGTATGTTCAATAAATCGAACAGCATGAACACCAATCCATCTTATGAGGCCACCATCTGTATCATCATCTTGGGGTCTACCAGCAGATGTTTTGAAAGGATAAGATTTTTGAGCAAATACCTGTATAACCTCTCCAATGCGGCCAGATGTAATTACATCCTTTATACTTAAAAAAGGCTCTTCAAAAGCTGAGCCTGCCATTTCATGAAACAAACTCCCAGTTTCTTTAGAAACCCTTAAAATTTCATCTAAATCTTCTTCACTATATGCAGCAGGCTTTTCGCTATATACATGCTTTTTAGCCTTCAATGCTTGAATGGTTAAATCCTTTTGATCCACTCTCTTAGGGGCACAAATGGATACCACATCAAGATCTGGGTCCATAATTAAAGAAGAAAAATCGTCATAGAATTTAACATCATCATTTATTAAAGCCTGGGGCAATTTATCTTTATCTATATTTGAGATTGCAACCACCTGAGCTTTTTCGTGGTTCACCATTTGGTTGTGAATTTGGTGACCGTTTATACCATATAATCCAACTCGTACTTTTTTCATTTTAGATAGGGTTTTTACCCTTACCCCCTTTTTCAATTTACAATTCAATGCTACTGCAAAGCTAGCCTTTTTTCAACATCAAGTGCTTAAAAATCTCTAGCTAAAGTCTCCCTCAAGGCTACTACCATATCCCTGTAACGGGCTGCATTTTCATACTCTTGAAGCTTTGCATACCTTTTCATTTGTCTTTCATATAAATCAATTAACCTAATAATTTCCACTTCGGTTTCTGGAATTTCTAAATTATATACAGAGCGCTTAGCACTTTTGTCCTCTACCCTAAAGTGGATATTATCTCTAATTTCTTTTACAATGCTGGTTGGAGTAATATTGTTAACTTTATTGTATTCTTCTTGTATACTTCTTCTTCTTAAAGTTTCATCAATAGACCTTTGCATACTATCAGTTACTGTATCAGCATACATTATTACCCTACCATCAATATTTCTAGCTGCCCTACCTGCTGTTTGAATTAAGGACCTGGTGCTCCTTAAAAAGCCCTCTTTATCAGCATCTAGAATAGCTACTAACTCTACCTCAGGTAAATCAATTCCCTCTCTTAAAAGGTTTATACCTATTAAGACATCAAAGGTACCATCTCTTAGCTCTTTTAAAATCTTAATTCTTTCCAAGGTTTCAACATCAGAGTGGAGATACTGAACCTTAACATCTAGGCTTTCATAGTATTGGGTTAACTTTTCAGCCATTCTCTTTGTTAGTGTTGTTACTAGGACCCTGTGTCCTCTTTCTACTGTTTCTCTAATTTCAGCCAACAAATCATCTACCTGCCCTTTAACAGGTCTAACCTCAATTGTTGGGTCAATCAAGCCAGTAGGCCTAATAATTTGCTCCACAACCTGCGATGATAAATTCACTTCATAATCACCAGGAGTTGCAGATACATATATACACTGGTTTTGTCTTTCTCTAAATTCATCAAATGTCAAAGGTCTATTGTCATAGGCAGAGGGTAATCTAAAGCCATAATTAATTAAATTGGTCTTTCTTGAATGGTCTCCTCTTTGCATTCCTCCAATTTGAGGAATAGTTACATGAGACTCATCTATAAACATTAAGTAGTCATCTGGGAAAAAGGATAATAGGGTGGCTGGTGGTTCTCCAGCCTCTCTTCCGTCAATATGTCTAGAATAGTTTTCAATACCAGCACAAAATCCAATATTTCTTATCATTTCCAAATCATACCTAGTCCTTTGATTAAGTCTGTAGGCTTCAACAATTTTCCCTGCCTCTTCAAAGGCTATAACTTCCTTTTCTAATTCCAGTTCAATATTTTCCAAGGCTCTATTTAGCTTTTCTTCTTTAGATACAAAGTGACTGGCTGGGAATATTGCTAGGTGTTGAATTTGCCCTGTAAGCTCACCTGTAATTGGATTAAATTGAGTTATTCTTTCAATTTCATCTCCAAAAAAACTAATTCTATATGCTGTATCAGAGGCATTTGAAGGAGCTACCTCTAAAACATCTCCCTTAGCCCTAAAAGATCCTCTCTTAAGTTCGATCTCATTTCGACTATATTGAATCTCAACCAATTTTCTAATAATCTCGTCTCTATCTTTTATCATTCCAAGACCTACATAAAGCATCAAATCCTTATAGTCTGCAGGATCCCCTAATCCATATATACAAGAGACTGATGCCACAATGATAACATCCTTTCTTTCTAACAAGGCAGACGTAGCAGCATGGCGTAACTGGTCTATTTCATCATTTATAGCTAGGTCCTTTTCAATGTAAGTATCGGTAGAGGGAATATATGCCTCTGGTTGAAAGTAGTCATAATAGGAAACAAAGTATTCTACAGCATTATCAGGGAAAAACTCCTTAAACTCAGAACATAATTGTGCTGCCAAGGTCTTGTTATGGGCAATAACAAGAGTAGGTTTTTGGACTTCTTGAATTATGTTAGCCATGGTAAAAGTCTTACCAGAGCCGGTAACTCCTAAAAGAGTTTGGTCTTTAATTCCTTTTTTTATACCATCAGATAATTTTGCTATAGCCTCTGGTTGATCCCCTGTGGGTTTATATTCAGATTTAAGTACAAATTCATTCATAGGACCATTTTAGCACATTGAATTTTAATATACAGTAGGTTTTTTGACCATTTAAAGGTATAATAGGAGATGGAACAATTTTAAGAGGTGCCTATGGAGAAGAAGAAAAAATCCTTATTTTGGATATTTATTAAAAGTTTTACAGATACAAACTCATATAAATTCTTTTTATCAAAGAATTTTTTGAGACCTTTTCTTTTTAGCCTTCTCATATCTTTACTTTTATCAGCAGGCTTGTCTACCTTTTATGTCCTTTCTTTAAATCCCTATGCAGATGACATAACTCAGCAATTTAAAGAAAACACTCCCCATTTTGTAATACAAGATGGCCAACTAATATCAGAGGCTTTAGATGGAACAATATTGGTTGAAACCCAAGACAAGGGTACCTTGGTAATAATTGATAGGGAGTATAATGGCTCTTTTTCCCAGTATGAAGAATATGATACTGTCATTGTACTTGCTATAGACCAGATTTATCTTTCCAATCCAAATATAAGGTATACGGTTAATTATGAAGCCTTTTCTACCGGTCCTGTAGCCCTTGATTCAGATTTTTTAATTGACTTTTTAGACAATGGTAAAACCATAGCCTTTGTTTCCTTATACATATTCATTTTTGCATTTACTATTTTCAACTATTACCTATATGCACTAATGATTGCATTGACAGTAAATATTGTGAGAAGATTTAGAAGACAAGCTGTACATTTTAATATATCCATGCAATTGTCCATTTACGCTATATCTTTTCCAGCTATTTTATATACCTTTTGGATAGGCTTATCTAGCTTTGGATTAGCCTTTGTAGACTTCCTGTTCTTAGCTTTAGCCTTCATTATTGCACTTAAAGGCATAAATGCCTTTTATGCAAAAGATGGAGATGATTCCCAGACTAAAGAGATAACAAAGAGCTAAAATACCAAAGTATTTGTTGACAAAAACATTTTTAACCTATAGAATCTAAAAGGATTTAGACCTAATGACAGAAGGGTGGTGAAAACATGGCAGAAGTAAGACTTAAAGAAAATGAAACTCTAGAAAGTGCATTAAAACGTTTTAAAAGACAATGTGCAAAAGCTGGAGTATTAGCTGAAGTCAGAAAAAGAGAACACTACGAAAAACCCAGTGTCAAAAGGAAGAAAAAATCTGAAGCAGCAAGGAAGAGAAAGAAAAAGTAATATTAAACAAGAAACTAAAAATGGGAGAATATCCCATTTTTTTTAGCCTTTTTTTAACTTGTAAAACATCCTTACCTGCTAGCCTAACTTCTCACCTAAATCCTTACCACCTAAAAGATGAATATGAATATGTTTTACTGTTTGGTGAGCATCTTTACCAGAATTGTTAATTAGCCTAACTCCACTTTCAGAAATCCCTAGCTTATCACTTACCTTTTTAGCGGTTAGAAACATTTTACCTATGATGTAGCTGTTATCTTCATTTACATCATCTAAAGAAGATAAAATATGTTCTTTGGGAATAATCAAAACATGATGAGGAGCTTGAGGATTAATGTCCTCAAAGGCCAAGGTCTCTTTATCTTCATAAACAAGTTTGGCAGGTATATCACCTTTTACTATTTTACAAAAAATACAATCAGTCATTTTTCAAAGCCTCCTTTACTAGTTGGATAGCCTTATCTAAGGCCTTATCCACATTCTTTGAATCTTTTCCACCAGCTTGAGCCATATCAGGACGTCCTCCTCCAGAACCGCCAATTAAGCTAGCTGCTTCTTTAATTATCTCATTTGCAAGAATACCCTTCTTTACTGCTCCTTTGCTAGCTGCTATTAAAAGAGCAGGTTTTTCACCATCACTAGCAAATACAGCAACAGCATCTTCATACCTATCTTTCATTTTATCAGCCAACTCTCTTAATTGTGGTATTCCAGCATCCTTTATAATTGCATTAATTACCTTAACACCATTAAGCTCTTCATATTCTGACAAAATATCCTTAACATCAGTTGAGGTTAACTTGTTTTTAAGGTCTTTATTTTCTTTTTTCAATTCTCTTAATTCATCTAAAAGACCATTAATCCTATCTTTAAGATTTTGAGTTTTAAGCAATCTTGTAACCCTATTTACTAGCTTGTCTTTTTCTTCATAGTATTCATAAGCCCTGTATCCTGTTAGAGCTTCTATTCTTCTAACACCTGAAGCAACTCCACCTTCACTTACTATTTTGAAAACTCCAGTTTGGCCAGTTGAGTCTAAATGGGTTCCGCCACACAATTCCTTGCTATATGGAACAATAGATACTACCCTAACCTTTTCACTATACTTTTCACCAAAAAGAGCAATAGCTCCTGCCTGTTTAGCTTCTTCCATACTCATAATCTCTTTTTTAACAGGTAGATCCTTTAAAATCATATCATTTACTATTGTTTGGACCTTGTCTATCTCTTCATCTGTCATAGCTGAAAAATGGGTAAAGTCAAATCTTAATCTTTCTTCATCTACATATGAACCAGCTTGATGCACATGGGTCCCTAAAGTATTAATTAAGGCATATTGAAGCATGTGGGTAGCTGTGTGATTTCTTTTTGTTGCCATTCTTTTTGTTTTATCTATGGAACAAAGAACCACATCACCTAGGTCAAAATCACCTTCTATAACCTTTCCTTTATGAATGTATATACCATCAAAATTTATACATTCATCAATTTTAACAGAGCCACCTTCTTTACTTATTACTCCCCTGTCAGCCTTTTGTCCACCGCCTTCAGCATAAAAGACTGTTCTGTCAGTAACTATTTCAATTGAGTCATCTCTTTTTGTAAGTCCTATGATTTTTGCTTCTATTTCATTTTTATCATAGCCTTCAAAAATAGTTTTAGGCAACTTGGAATACTCTTCACCTTCACTTTGCCATGCATTATCTCCAGTTTGTTTTTGAGCACTTCTAGCCAACTCTTTTTGAGCCTTCATGTTTTTTTCAAAGCCTTCTTTATCCAAAACAAAGCCTCTTTCTTCAGCAATTTCTTTAGTTAAGTCAAAAGGAAAACCATAAGTATCATGAAGTTTGAAAATGAGATCTCCTGTTAGAACATTAGATTTCTTTTCTTCTGCTTCATCTAAATACTCATTTAATAAGAGCATTCCACTATCTAGGGTCATAATAAATTTGGCTTCTTCGCTTTCTACTACCTTAAATATATAGTCTTTGTTTTCTTCTAATTCTGGATAAGCTCCTTTTGCATTATCTATTACTACATCCACTAATTCTGTTAAAAATGCTTGGTCTTTTCCTAGAAGCCTGCCATGACGTGAAGCTCTTCTTAAGAGTCTTCTTAGAACATAGCCTCTTTGCTCATTAGAAGGTATAACTCCATCAGAAATGAGCATTATGGCGCTTCTGATGTGGTCTGTGATAACTCTAACAGATATATCCTTATTCTTATCTTGGTTATATCTAGTATTGGTTAAAGAACACACCTTATTCAATATCTCTACAATGGTATCCACTTCAAATAAAGAATCTACTCCTTGCATTACACAAGCTAGTCTTTCTAAGCCCATTCCAGTATCAATATTCTTATTCTCTAAAGGAAGATAAGTGCCATCTTCTTGTTTGTCAAATTGAGTAAATACATTGTTCCAAACCTCAACAAATCTATCGCAATCACAACCAACCTTACAGTCTGGGCTACCACAGCCCTTTTCTTCTCCGTGGTCATAATATATTTCTGAGCTGGGGCCACAAGGTCCAGTACCATGTTCCCAGAAATTATCTTCTTTACCCATTTTTACTATATGGTCTTCTTCCAGCCCAATAATATTTTTCCAAATATCATAAGCTTCATCATCTTCAAAATATACTGAGGCATATAGAGAATTTTTAGGAATATTTAGCCAGTCTGTTAAAAACTCCCAAGACCATTCAATAGCTTCTTTTTTAAAATAGTCACCAAAGGAAAAATTACCTAGCATTTCAAAAAAGGTTCCATGTCTTGTGGTAATTCCCACTCTTTCTATATCCAAAGTTCTAATACACTTTTGACAAGTTGCTATTCTTTTAGAAGGAGGCTGCTTTGCTCCTGTAAAATATGCTTTCATAGGAGTCATTCCTGCGTTTACAAGCAAGATTGAAGGATCATCTTCTGGTACTAAAGAAAAACTCTTCAGCCTTAAATGATCTTTACTTTCAAAAAACCTTAAAAACTCTTCTCTTAAAACATTTAATGATAACTTTTCCATCTCTAATCCTCTACTATAATTTAATATAAAAAAACCCTCATCACAAAGGGACGAGAGTAATCACGCGGTACCACCCAAATTCTTTTTTTTAAAAAAGCACTCAAACCCTATAACGCAGGCAACGTTCTGTTTTCACAGAAAGCATCAAAGGTTAGCTTTCATATCTATTTTACCAAGGGCTCTCACCTTTTCCCTCTCTCTTTAGATTAAAATCGATATTACTCTTCCTTCTCAATCGCTATTTCGCACAGATTATATCATCTATTAATTTAGCATGTCAACAAAAGCAAATCTAATAGTCTTTTCTAGATTCTTTTTATTTCTTCTTCTTACCCTTTTTTACTTTCTTATCCTTTTTCTTACCCTTTTCGTCTTTTATCTCAAGCTGTTCTTTAACTTCTTCTGTTTCTTCTACCTCATTTAGCTCTTCTTGTTCATCTTCTAGTTCTGTTTCTTCATCTATAACTATACTATCTTCTATCTTATACTCTGTTTTTTCTTCTTCGACTTCAATAATACTCTCTATTTTATTCTCTACTCTCTTTACTGTCTTAGTGTTTGTATTACTTCCCAATTTAAAGTATTCAGGAAGCCTTAAAAATGATTTTGCAGTTTCAATAACAACAAGGTCATATGCCCCTAGTTGGTCTTTCTTTTTATCTAACCATTCCATTAGATGGTCATGGAAATTAGTGCAATAAAGAGTTAATTTATCTAGGCTTTCAATATATTTCTTCTTTTGTAAATTTTTTGCTGTAGTCAAATTAAGAAGAATCATGGTTTCTTTATATGCCATATAGGAAAAGTATAGGGTTTGAGCTTCCACTAAGAAATCTTCATGGTTTAAGTGTCTTGCATATTTAGCAGCATTGGCTGCATCTTTAATCATTTGTCCTAATTTACTAATCTTTTCAAGTTTTTTAAAGTTAATCATTTCTTGACATACAATTTGCACAAAATTACTTCTTTGCAAAGACCAAGAAGGATAGGTTAGATAATAGAGACAGTTTTCTAAGAAATCGAAATCTAGTTTATGCTTATGACTATAGGCTTTAATAAATTCAACTGTATTTCTTCCCTTTGGATTCCAAAGCCACTCAGCAAAGGCAGTAATATTAAAGTCTGATAATTCATAGGCATATGGTAAATATCCCATTACTTTTTGCAGACCAATTCTTTCAAACTCTGCACATCTGAACTTTATAAATTCAGGGGCTGTCCAAAAGAAGAAGGCCTCTTGGTCAAAGGCTATCATAGGATATATGCCTCTTGTAATTTCTCTTTTAGCGGCTTTTTTAAAATTGGAATCTGTTAATTCTTTTACATCAGTACTGTAGGTTTTTTCTCTATCACAATAGGAAATGCTAAACCCACTTGGGATATTTAGGCCAAAAAGTTTTTCAAAGGTGGTCTTGCTTTTTTCATTAGTTACAATTCCTATCTTTATTCTCTTGTTATCTTTTGAAAATTCATTATATGACTTTATAAGTTGATTGGTCCTTTCCATCAATTGGCTTTCAGTCCAATCTTCATGCATCCAAAAGACAAGATCCTTACTTTTATCATCTTTAGCTGCCTTTTCCATTAAGCTTAAAGGATCTTCCCATTCATAATAGGTCTTAAAAGGCCTTATTCCAGTTTGGTTACACTTATCATAAATAGAGGTATTTGGTATAGAGGCGTCTAGATCAATGGCATTTAGTTTGTAAAAAGAGGCTTCTCTTAATTTTTTTTCATAATTTCCAAGATTAAGTCCCCTGTAATCAATTGAGGGCCAATCATATATGGTGACAAGGGGTATTTCAACCTTTTTAGGAGAAACAGGTAATATGAGTTGATAAAGGCTTGTGCAAGCATAATAAAGGCCTAGGTCTGTGTAGGCTAAAAGTTTTACTCCACTATATTTCTTGTTTTTTATAATCGGCTTAATTATGTAAGCCTGGTCTAAATTTTCACATTTATTCAGGCCCTTTTCAACATAATTTCTGTTTAAGATAGCTAATTCAATTGTAAATTCAGCCTTTATATATCTTTTCTCAGTATACCTTTCTAGTAAAGAAAGACCAGATTCAATAAGAGGATTCAAATCTGTTTTTAGCATTATCATTATTCTGTTCTTGTAGTACTCATACCCACCCTTTGCCTTTATGGACTTGGGTAAGGGAATAATCCTATCTCTTATTTGACTTTTCATTTTACTCCCAGCTCTCAAGATATTTTTTCTGCTCTTTTGTTAGTCTATCTATGGCAATTCCCATGGCCTCAAGCTTAGTGTCAGCAACCAGTTGGTCTATCTCTTTTGGTACATCGTATAGTCTGTTTTCTAGTTTTTTATGATTTTCCAAAAGATAAAGTGCACTAAGAAGTTGAAGAGAAAAGCTCATATCCATAATTTCAGCAGCATGACCATCTGAACATGCTAAATTGACCAATCGTCCCTCTCCTAAAAGATTCAAGGTCCTATTATTTCCTAATACATAACTTGTAATTCCCGCTTTTTTATTTAGTTTATGAAGGGCAATTTCTTCTAAATCTACTACAGAAACCTCACAATCAAAATGTCCAGCATTTGCTAAAACAGCATTATCTTTCATAAGCAAGAAGTGTTCTTTAGTTATAACATCAATATTTCCTGTAGCTGTAATAAAGACATCACCAATCTTAGCAGCCTCTTCCATCGGCATAACTCTATAGCCATCCATGGATGCTTCTAGGGCTTTTACACTATCTACCTCTGTCACTATAATGTTAGCTCCAAAACCCTTGCCTTTTTCAGCTATTCCCCTTCCACACCAGCCATATCCTGCCACTACTATATTCTTTCCAAATAAGGCTAAATTAGTAGCTCTCATAACTCCTTCTAAGGAAGATTGGCCAGTTCCATACCTATTATCAAAAAGATGCTTACAGTCTGCGTCATTAATTGAAAAAACAGGATACTTTAAAACTCCTTGTCTTTCCATGGCCTTTACTCTTACTACACCAGTTGTAGTCTCTTCACAGCCACCATAGACATCTTCCATTAAATCTGGTCTTTCTTTGTATAGGGTGGTTGCTAAATCTGCACCATCATCAATAATTATGTGGGGTTTATGCTCTAAGACTTTAAGTAAGTGTTTCTTATATGTCTTACTATCCACTCCGGTATATGCAAAGACAGGTAAGCCATCATCTACTAGGGCAGCTGCTATTTCGTCCTGTGTTGAAAGAGGGTTGCTACCGGTTACTCTAATATCTGCACCTAGGTTTTTTATAACTTTAGCTAAGTAGGCTGTTTTTGCCTCCAAATGAAGGGCCATGGCAACCTTAATACCCTTAAAAGGTTGGTCTTTCATATATTTCTTTTCTAACATAGAAAGAACAGGCATAAAGTTTTTAACCCATTCAATTTTTTGTTTTCCTATTTCTTTTAAAGATATATCCTTTATCTCATAATCCATCTTAGAGCTCCTTAATAATTTTCTTAATATATTCCACAAATTGTTCTCTAATAGCATTTGCAGTCTTCATTACATCCTCATGGTTTAAAGGTGCATCAAGAACTCCTGCTGCCATGTTTGTTATAACTGAAATGCCCAAGACCTTTAGCCCTGCATGAGCACAGGCTACAACCTCAGGAACTGTAGACATACCAACAGCATCTGCTCCTAGTACTCTGGCAGCACGAATTTCTGCTGGAGTTTCATAGTTTGGTCCAGCAAAAAACATATATACACCTTCTTCAACTTTTAGATTTATTGATTTTGCAACATCTCTTGCAATTTGTAAGATTTCTTTGTTATAGACGGTGGACATGTCAAAGAACCTATCCCCCATCTCTTTAATGTTGGGTCCTCTTAGGGCAGAGGGGGCCATAAAGCCAATGTGGTCATTAATTAACATAATGGCACCTTCTGAAAAGGAAGTGTTAACACCTCCAGCAGCGTTAGTTATTATTACCTTGTCCACACCTAGTAATTTAAAGACCCTTACACCCACTAGAATCTGAGCAGCTTCATAGCCTTCATAATAGTGGAATCTACCAGACATACATACTACATACTTACCGCTTAAGTATCCAAAAACCAACTTGCCTTCATGACCTTCTACAGTTGAAACTGGAAAATGAGGTATCTCATCATAGCTTATTTCAATTTTATCCTCTATTTGAGATGTTAACATACCCAAACCAGATCCTAATACAATAGCTATTGAAGGCTTTTTTGAAATCCTTCCTTTAATAAACTCAACAGACTTATTTAGGTTCTCGTAATAAGCGCTCATATTTTCCCTCCATGTACTTGGTATGTAACAAGTATAGCATAAAGGTTTTTATCTTTCCATAAGCTTAATTTCCCTTAAAAATGATTTCCATTGACGCTTTATCCTTCAAAAAAGAGATGATTATATCTTGAGAAGCTGGTACCTTTAAAGAAATTCCCTTACCTAAATAATCCCCTAAAGGTAAAGACCTTATAACTAAATTGTCTAGAACAAAGCCTAGATCTCTTTCTGGATTATAGGGGATTTTTTCTTCTTTTAGTAATCTTTCTAGCTTAATCCAATCAAGATCTCCCATTTTTTTAGAATCGGGAATTATAAATAAAGAGACCTTATCAAATACCTTAATATCATTAAGGGGAAGTCTTGAATTGTCTAAATGTAAAGATATTATTCTATCTTTATCATCTAGATATTCATTTTGGAAAAAAGAGTTGGACAAGATGCTTCCTTTGGATAGATTTATTGCACTAATGTAATCATCCTTTAATAGAAAATCTGAGTTATAGCCCTTTATACTAATCTTTTCAAAATCTGAATCTCTTAAAAGTTCTCCTCTTTGTATATCTTTAGTTAGAACATATATATGTCCTTCATTCTCATTTTTTAACCTTCCTCCAATAAGAAGCTGAATAAGGCTAAGTATAAGGGCAGATATTACTGCCAAAATGTAAAATTTATATTTTTTCATAAAATTCCTTCTTTTTAATTACTTATGGGAAACTCCATGTGCTTGTGTATTAATACATTTTTACTGCCTAAAAAATTAATCTTAGCAAGTATGTCTGTATAAATCATAAAGTGACTATTTTCAAAACCACAAGAACATGTTGCTTTATTACTAACAAGGACCAAGAAGATGTCTTCAAGATCAACCTTTAGCATTTGAGGATTAATCTCATTTAATCTATAGAATAAATCCATCTTTAAATCATCGGGATCTTTGTTTATGGTTAAATTCTTTTTAGAAAAATCTGTAGTCTCATTTTCTGCAATTAGAGCTATTAAAGACATCTCAATGGTTTGTTCAATCCTATCTTTTTGGTGAATAGCAATACCGTTTTGTACAAGAGCCATAAAAAGAGGTATAAAGATATATATTAAAAGTGACACAAATAAAATTACTTGGAAACTTGCATTTCCCTTTTTTTTAAGGTTCATATGAATATATCCTTCTAGCAATAATCTTTTGTTTAAAATTCATCATATAGCTTTTGTTAACCGGTAAAAGGTTATTGTCCAATTCAGAGTTTGTATAAGTGGCTTTTACGGTAAAATAGAAGCTACTTCCATACATGGCTGAGGTAGGTACTTCAACCTCAACATGGTTGAAGCCCTTACCCAATAGATCATTTCTCAAGTCATTTACATCTACACTAGCTAAACCAGATTTTTGTTCTGCAAGATGCATATAGGCCCTACAGGTATCATAAAAGTCCATATTCTTGGAGATTAAACCTAATATGTTTATTGCAGACACAAAAAGTCCCATTAAAAGCACTATTGTTATAATTGTAATAATAATCTTTTCAGCCATCTTCTTAATTTATGGGGCTCATATTAAAGATTGTGTCAAACTCATCACTAACCCAACCCTTGGTTTTGTCAATAATATCTTTAGATATTTCTTTTAAGCCAGGTATTACAATAGCTGCAGCAATTACTAAAACTGTACCAATCCCGATTATTTCGGATACCCCAAAACCTCTTTTGTTTTCCTTTTGATTAACTATCATTTTTTTCCTCCTATAAAAATATATTTTTTAATCCTTCGGATAATTCATTTACCAAAGGTAGTGCAACCATAAGCATAACTATTAACATAAAGACTAAAACTGCTAAAAAACAATCTCTTTTAACCTTATCAGTCTTTTTTTGATAGTATGAAAAGTACCTATTAAACATCATTTCTTCCATCTTTTCTAAAAAGTTTTCATTGTCTGAATAAAGAAGATCCTCTTCTAGGATCATGCAAAATCTAATTGCATCTAAGCTTTTAATATTGCTTTTTATAACTTCTGCATAGTCTTCCCCTTTTAAGGTAACCGAATAAAGGGCAGATGCTTGAACCAAGACTTTTTCTAGTTTTTTATCTTGAGTAACCTTGTGCATGTTTGTTATAACTTCTTTTGGTTTTACTCCAGCATTAATCTGAGAAACCAAATATCGATACAGTCTATATGCATTTTTTTGAAAAACATCTTCTAGTTTACTCTTATTAATTTTTTTGACTAAAAATATTAAAAAGATTAAAAATGCAAAAAGCAAGAGAAAGTTTAGAAAACTCTTAAAAAGATAGCTCAAGCAAATTATGATTAAAAGAAAAGTGCTAGCAAGTACTGGATTCTTAATAGCTTTTTTAAGCTTATTTAAAAGCCTTGTTCCATAAGATCTATATAGTCCTTGAATTTCTTCATAAAAATTCTTTTGTCTTTGGCTATAGGAAGATATCCTATTAGACAAACGAGTCTTGTTATATGCTAGGGCTATTAGATAACCAAATATTAAGTTTAAGCTATGAAGTAAAAGATTAATGGCCATTTGTCACCTTTTTATAATCCTTCCCATAATTATTACTCCAAGAAAAAAGAGTAAACTAAATAAACCTAGTATAAAGATTCCCCTTTCACTGTTTAGATAATAGTTTTTTGAATAAGGGTTATTTATTACTATGATAATAAAGCTGGCCACAACTAGGGCAACAGAAGAATATAGAGAATAAATATCGTTTGCAGTGGATATTTTTCTTTTGTAAGTTTCTTCATCTATTTTGAAAAACTGACCTTCTAGGTTTTTAAAAATACTATAAAGACTTCCTCCCTTTTCATAGGCATATCTAATGTTTTGAAAGACATATCTCAATTCTTCACTCAAGACTCTTTCTTCTGACATTTTCAAGGTCTCACTTACTCCCATACCACTTTCTAAGCGCAAACAAATATCGTAGACATAGCCTGCTATGGGAGAGGCTAACTGAGATTTTGTGGCTTTTTGAAGACAATAAACTGCATCGTTTTTTACAGCACTCCACTTGGTTAAAATCATTAAAAGTCCTGTAATATTTTTTTGCTCTTTTTGTTTTTGAACACTCTCATATATCTCATAAAGCATAAAAGGTATATAGGCTGGAAAAAGCCCAACACAAAAGGCGGTAAATAGGTATTCAATTTTTCTATTTATTAAATATGTGAATAGGATTAATAGGGTTAAACAAAAAACTAGCACCATTTCTTTTTTATGCTTTTTCAAAAAGCTCTTTAGATTATCCTTATCCACCCTATTGTGACTAAAAAAGGCTATAACTAAGAATATGGGAAGTGTAAGTAAAAAATAGCTCATTGCCCCCCCTTGTACAATAAATCATATTCCAGATCCTGTATTTTGTGATTAAAGCCCTTTACCTCATATATCTCATTTATCTTAAAAGAGTCCATGTGAATTATAAGGTGGATTCCTTCTCCAAACATTGCTAAAAGCATGGCTTCATTGGAGGCTCCATTTACCATCTTTGCTAGGGCTGAAAGCCTTTTACCACAATCTTTTGCACTGGTTGCATGCATGGTTGTTAAAAATCTATGGCCTGAACAAGAGGCATTTAAAAAGGCTAAAGCCTCTTCACCAACTATCTCTCCAATGCAGTAGGTATCTAAGGACATGGTAAGGCCATCTTTAATTAACATATCTAAGCTTATAGGGTTTCCACCTTCATTTTTTCTTTT